>OLNY01000442.1_pt1 | contig 39512 bp, 37 predicted proteins | sample 1671981 | NCBI WGS metagenome assembly OLNY01 (sample SAMEA3136632, study PRJEB25190) | human gut metagenome | biome: human gut; feature: human-associated habitat; material: faeces | place: Austria | collected 2013
CAAAACCATTGATTTTATTAGCTTTTTGCCGCTATCGCTATCACACCTCATTATTCCAAAGACCCGGTTTTCAAGCCATGCTTGCGGATATTGAAGCCGGGAAAGTCGGAACGGTCATTGTCAAGGATATGTCGAGATTAGGGCGAAACTATCTCCAAGTGGGAATGTATACGGACATGATTTTCCCACAAAGGGGCGTTCGCTTTATCGCTATCAACGATGGAGTGGACAGCGCACAGGGCGACAATGATTTTGCCCCTCTGCGTAATATCTTCAACGAATGGATGGTGAGAGATACGAGCAAGAAAATCAAGGCAGTTTTCCGCAGCAAAGGCATGAGTGGCAAGCCTATCACAAGTCAGCCGGTCTATGGCTATCTCAAAGGCGAGGACGGACGCTTTATCGTGGACGAAGAAGCTGCCCCGGTCGTCAAGCAGATTTTCAGCTTGTGCCTTGCCGGGAACGGTCCGACCAAAATCGCCCGTATATTGACCGAGCAGCAAATCCCAACACCGGGTACATTGGAATACCGCAGGACAGGCAGCACACGCCGTTACTACCCCGATTATCCCTACAAGTGGGCGACCAACACGATTGTCCATATCCTTGAACGCAAGGAATATCTGGGGCATACGGTAAACTTCAAGACCGAGAAAGTGTCCTACAAGGTCAAATCAAGCGTGGAAAATCCCGAAGAAAAACAGGTCATTTTCGAGAATACCCATGAGCCAATCATTGACCTTGCCACATGGGAGCGTGTGCAGGAATTACGCAAGCAGCGCAAGCGTCCAAACCGCTATGATGAAGTCGGTCTGTTCTCCGGCTTGCTGTTCTGCGCCGATTGTGGGAGCGTCCTCTATCAGCAGAGATACGAGAACAAAACCCGAAAACAGGATTGCTACATCTGCGGCAACTACAAGAAGCGTACCCACGATTGCACCGCACATTTTATCCGCACCGACCTTTTGACTGCGGGTGTGACCGCCAATCTGCGGAAAGTGACAAGCTATGCAGCCAAGCATGAAAAGCAGTTTATGAAGCTGCTGATCGAGCAGAACGAGGACGGCGGCAAACGCCGCAACGCTGCCAAGCGAAAGGAACTGGACGCAGCCGAAAAGCGGATTGCGGAGCTGTCCGCTATCTTCAAGCGGCTTTATGAGGACAGTGTGACCGGGCGTATTTCTGATGAACGCTTTGCGGAACTTTCTGCAGACTATGAAGCCGAACAGAAACAGGTCAAGAGCCGTGCCGCCGAACTGCAAGCGGAACTGGCAAAGGCGCAGGAAGCCACGGTTAATGCGGAAAAGTTTATGAAAGTTGTCCGCAAGTACACCAGCTTTGAGGAATTGACCCATACCCTGCTGCGGGAGTTTATTGAAAAAATCGTTGTCCATGAGTGCAGCTATGACGAGAACGGCACACGCAGACAGGACATTGATATTTATTACAGCTTTGTCGGCAAGGTAGAACTTCCCGACGAATAATGCCCGACCTATCCGACACAGTAGCTAAGTGCCGGATGGGAACGGCAAAAAAATTTTACACTTCTATTGCTTCTTTATCACACACAAGCATAGCCCCAAGGCATGTCGCAGGGACGCCAGCCCCGTATTCACCCACCCCGGCACGGACGCCGGGCGTGTATGCCCAAAGGCTCTATGCAAGGACGCATACAAGTGGTCGAACAAAGTCGGTGCAGGACGCACCGACAACAAACGACCACGATTGCACAGATGCAGAGCCAATAAAGCATACACAGCCTTTCACTGGGGAAAGGGGTTTTCGGCAAGGATGCCGAAATAAGGACACACCAAGCTTTGCACGATGCAAAGCCATCAGAGTGTCCTAAAGGGGATAGGGATAATTAATCAGAAGTTTATTTCAAAAACAGACTTTTCCTACAACCTATTGCGGCGGATCGCTCCGCCGCTTTTCCTTACTCACTCGGCATTTTTGACGAAAAAACACCGCCCGAATTGCAAAAGTCATTGACAATACCCAAATTAGATAGTATAATAATATAGTACGCAGGCGAAATTCGCCATAGCGGAATTCGGAAACACGGTAATTCACCGTAATATAACATGGAGGCTTTTGGTAATGAGAGTTTACAACTTTAGCGCAGGTCCTGCGGTACTTCCCGAAGAGGTACTTAAAGAAGCAGCAGATGAAATGCTTGACTACAAAGGAACGGGTATGTCCGTTATGGAGATGTCCCACCGCTCAAAGGCATTTGATGCAATTATAAAGGAAGCAGAAAAGGATATCCGTGACCTTATGAATATCCCCGACAACTACAAGGTACTGTTCTTACAGGGCGGTGCGTCACAGCAGTTCGCCGCAGTTCCCATGAACCTTATGAAGAACGGCAAAGCTGCTTACATAATCACAGGCCAGTGGGCTAAGAAGGCATATCAGGAGGCACAGAAGTACGGCGAGGCTGTAGCTGTTGCATCATCGGCAGATAAGACATTCTCTTATATCCCCGATTGCTCGGATCTTGATATTCCCGAAGATGCAGACTACGTTTACATCTGCGAAAACAATACTATCTACGGCACAAAGTTCTGGCAGTTACCCAACACAAAGGGTAAGGATCTTGTAGCCGATGTATCTTCCTGCTTCTTATCAGAGCCTGTAGACGTAACAAAGTACGGCGTTATCTACGGCGGTGTTCAGAAGAACGTTGGCCCTGCCGGTGTTGTTATCGCTATAATCCGTGAAGACCTCATCAGAGATGACGTTAACCCCGCAACTCCCACAATGCTCAAGTGGAAGACGCAGGCTGATGCCGATTCTCTTTACAATACACCTCCCTGCTACGGTATCTATATCTGCGGCAAGGTATTCAAGTGGATAAAGAAGATGGGCGGCCTTGAGGCTATGAAGGCTCACAATGAGAAGAAGGCAAAGATCCTTTACGATTTCCTCGATCAGTCCAAGCTGTTCAAGGGTACGGTAGAGAAGAAGGATCGTTCGCTGATGAACGTACCTTTCATAACAGGCAACGAGGACCTTGACGCAAAGTTCGTAAAGGAAGCTACAGCAGCAGGCTTTGTAAACCTCAAGGGTCACAGAACCGTAGGCGGTATGAGAGCTTCTATCTACAACGCTATGCCTATCGAGGGTGTTGAAAAGCTCGTTGAGTTCATGAAGAAGTTTGAAGCCGAAAACGCTTGATTATAACCGTATAGGTACAGGAGGATATACCAATGTACAACGTAAAGACATTAAATAAGATTGCCGCTTGCGGTACAGACCTTCTTGACAGAAGCAAGTACACTGTAGGCGACGATATAGACAATCCGCAGGCAATACTCGTTCGTTCCGCTTCTATGCACGAAATGGAGCTTGGCGATGATTTACTCGCTATCGCAAGAGCCGGTGCAGGTGTAAACAATATTCCCGTTGACAAGTGCAGTGAAAAGGGTATCGTAGTATTCAATACTCCCGGTGCCAACGCAAACGCAGTAAAGGAGCTTGTAATACTCGGTCTGCTCATCAGCAGCCGTAAGGTAACAGCCGCTATCGACTGGGCAAAGACCTTAAAGGGCAAGGGCGACGAAGTAGGCAAGCTTGTTGAAAAAGGCAAGAGCCAGTTCGTAGGTCCTGAGATAAAGGGCAAGAAGCTCGGTGTCATAGGTCTTGGCGCAATCGGCGCATTAGTTGCAAACGCAGCCGCTGAGCTGGGTATGGAAGTTATAGGTGCAGACCCGTTCCTTTCTGTACAGGGCGCTCTCAATCTTTCAAATAAGGTTAAGTATGTAAAGAGCAACAAGGAGATATTTGAAACCTGCGACTACATCACAGTACACGTTCCGCTTACTCCCGAAACAAAGGATATGATAAACGCAGACGTTATCAAGACAATGAAGAAGAACGTCCGCATTATGAACTTCGCAAGAGGCGGTCTTGTTAACGAGGACGCAGTTGTTGAAGCTCTCGCAAACGGCGGTATGGCGGCTTATGTTACCGACTTCCCCGGCGACAAGATACTCGGTGTTGACGGTGTTGTTGCACTTCCTCACCTCGGAGCTTCCACTCCCGAAAGTGAAGATAACTGCGCTGTTATGGCTGCAAACGAAATCAAGGATTATCTTGAGAACGGCAACATTGTAAACAGCGTAAACCTCCCCAACGTTTCAATGTCAATGACAGGTGACGCTAAGATTTGCGTTATCCACAAGAATGTTGAAGGCCTTATCGCAAAGATTACAACCTGCATCACTGAGGCAGGTATGAACATTGAGAACATGGAGAGCAAGTCAAAGAAGGACTATGCTTATACGGTTCTTGACGTTAAGGGCAATGCGGACAGCGTAGCCGACAAGATAAGAGCAGGAGAAGCTGTGATTTCTGTAAGAGTTATCAAGTAATCAAAAACAATCAAATAAACTATGAACCGCCGTGTTTCGCACGGCGGTTTTCGTCTGTCGATAAACCTCTTGCTTATTGAAAATGAGGTCGCAGGGGCATAGCCCCCGACAGGGACTAGGGGCGGTAGCCCCAGCAATATAGCCCCGGCACGGAGGTCGGGCGTGTATGCCGCAAGGCTTTGCAGGACGCAAAGCCAACCAAGCATACACAGCCCTTCACCACGGGGAAGGGGTTTGGGGTTTCGGCAAGGATGCCGAGATAGAACGCCCAAAGGCTTTGCAGGACGCAAAGCCCACAAAGCGTTCTTATAGGGATTGAGAACAAGCACTTTTTTGGAAAAACAGACTTTTTCTACAGTCTGTAACCGCCGTGTTTCGCACGGAGGTTTTCCTGCTTATGTACAGAATACACAAAATCCCGCCGATAATTTCGGCTATAATTTAACGCTTGCTACCTTGCAATGCAAGGTACATTGTGTTATACTTAGTACAACGAAACAGAAAGGAGCGGTGTATGAATCCACAACTTAAAAGAGGAACGCTGGAACTGTGCGTACTGGCTCTGCTGTCAGACCGTGATTGCTACGGTTATGAGCTTGTAAATGCAATTTCGGAGAGCATCCATATCACAGAGGGAACAATTTATCCGCTTATGAAACGGCTTAAAGACGAGGGGTGCATCACCTCCTATCTTGTAGAATCAAGCGAGGGTCCTTCAAGGAAGTATTATTCGCTGACCGACACCGGCAGAAAGAAGCTGTCGGTACAGATAAGCGAATGGTCGGATTTCTATAAGTCCGTCAATAAGATACTCGGTATTGATTGAAGAAAGGAATCGAATTATGACTTACAACACTAAAGCAGAGTTTATGGCGGCTCTGAAATCACAGGCTGAGAAATATTCATTATCGTTCGGAGAAATGGCAGAGGATTTTGAACGTCATTTCTCGGAGGGAGAGGAAAACGGCGAAACCGAAAGCGAGATATGCGCAAAGCTCGGAGATCCCATTGAGATAGTAAAGGAGTATGTCGGGGAGAATTCGGAAAATGTACAAAGCAGTAATAGCAATGTGCAGAATATCACTGCCGGGGTAAATCGTGTTGACAGCAATACAGGCAAGATCAGCGGCGGAATGATAACAGGCGTTATACTGCTTGATCTGTTTGTACTTGACTGGGCATTGCCTACGTTGGCATCACTTGTTATAGTTTATATTGCGGTAGCGTTTGCTTTTATTGTTTCCGGTGTGGTAAGTATCATTTCCGTTATGCTGCCGTTTGTTTCTGACAGTGTTACGGCACTTCTGTTCGGCGGAATGTTCAATGTATTTGCAGGAATGGTTTTCCTTGGACTCGGCGGAATTATGGCGGCGTTCACGCCAAACGTTATAAAAGGTTTTGCAGGTGCGATAAAAGCGGTAGCAAGACTTCATGTAAGAGCGTTTGCAGGCAGAAAGGCAGGTTTCTGATGAAAAAGATAATACTGATAATATCAGCCGTTTTGCTGGCATTAGGAATTTTGGGCTGTGCAGTTACGGCATTGCCGACATTGCTTGAAGGAGAGAAGTATATGAATAACATAATCGACAAAAATTCAGAAAAGCAGGAGTTTACTTTTACAGATACTTTTTCAGGACTTGATATAAGCGTACTCAGTGCAAATGCAAATATTTCATACAACAGCGGTAACAAGGTAAAGGTAAGCTATGTTACGGTGGATAAAAACAAGAAAATAGAATGTAATATCACTGACGGTACGCTTAACATTAAAGAAAAATCGGGATTTTCATTCTTCTCACTTTTTACACTTGCAAGCGTTCCGACAAAGATAGAAATATCATTTCCCGAAAGCTACAGAGATAACGGTACGCTTGAAAACGCTGATGTAACGGTAGCTTCAGGTTCGCTGTCGGGAGATATGCCGCATACTGAAAAAAGTACAAAAATTCAGTTATACAGCGGTAAGATAAATTCAAGTGTTGCCGCAGAAAATTTTGATATTAATGTATCATCGGGATCGGCTGATATATCTTCAAGAACTCATAAACACAATAATGTAAATGTATCGGTACTCAGCGGTAAGACTACACTTGACGGATTCATAAGCGAAAAGAGCAAATACAGTCTTACCTCCGGTAAAATTACTTCACTGAATGCAGGCGGCGGTGAACTGTATACAAATGTTACATCGGGTTTGCTTACGCTTGGCTGTGCAGAAAAGATTACAGGCACAGATGCAAAAGTAGCAAGCGGAAAGGCGCATATCTCCGTACCAAAGGACACAGGGGCACAGGTAACATACAGTGTTGCTTCGGGTTCGATAAAAATCGGTCTTGACGGAAGAAATGAAAAACTTACAGGAAGCGGCAGTATTTCATACGGAAATGCCGAAGCAAATATTAATGTCAACGTTGCAAGCGGAAGCTTTATTCTTGATACATACACACTTTTGGAATGATTCTAAAGGTTACAAACCGGTAACAAAACAGTTACAGTTTTGTCATAAATATTGACTTACCTTTTTTTGCATGATATATTGAAATCAGGAAAAAGAACATATCTTACAGATGTTATACTATCTGATTCAACCTCGACAGACAGGAGGATTAAATGAAGATTGCAAAAAACATAAGTTTAGGTATCGGGATGCAAGTATTGGTGTTGTTGATGCATATACTTATTCATTCTATTATGTACGTTATGGACGGCAGTTTTGATGACATCCAAATAGCTTGCTCATTCGTTGCGGTAATACTTATAACGTATCTGGCGGTTCTTTGTTTTGATTTGCCCGTATACGCAATATTCTGCGGTACGGTTATTACATTTCTGTTTGTCTTGATATTTGAAAACGAGGGGTGTATTTATTGTACTATCTCCATAGGGGAAGTTCCCAATTCTTAAATCCCGATGTTTATACCGATGCGGTAATTATAGTATTAGAAATGCTTGTTGTACAATTGCCGTCTTTCGCTCTGGCGAAATTAACAAGATTGGTCTGCAAAAAAACTAAACTGTAGTGTTTCGGTATCGGAGGCTTCATGAAGCATAATTTTACAAGCAGAAAGATTATCGGTTCTTTGTTTTTCCCGATATTAATATGTCTGATATTCGGAACTTCTTTTGTCATTTTTTCTATTGGTAAAGAATTAAACGCTTTAAGGCTCGGCTGTTTGTTCAGTACTTTACTTGGCGGATTTCTTCCGATAGTAATTACGCTGATCACCAAAACCGATACAAGCTTTTATCTTAAAGACAGGGCTATCGTGCCGGCGATTTCTTTAGTTTTTATCTTTATTGCTTGTCTTCTGAACGAACTGTTGGATTCTATCTATTATGCATGGTGTGCTATTTTCTTGTTCGTTATTTTATCAACATTTTATTTTCTGCGAAAGTGCAGAACGGGTTTAGAACGGTTAATTGTCATTATTTCAAATCCGATTTTGTATATAGCGGTGTGTCTGATATGCTTCGGTTATGATTTAACTGTATTGCTTGATTAATAATGTATATACGGGTTATACAATTATATCTGTTATGCGGCTGATGCCTTTTAGGGCTGTCAGTCGCTTTTCTGTATAATGAAAGCCCTCATTCGTCGCAGGTAAATGTTCGGCAGTTGATGCGCTTGCCGAAAGCCGGAAAAGGTTACAAACCGGTAACAAAATAGTTACAGTTTTGTCATAAATATTGACTTGCAGTTTTTATGTGATATACTAAAATCAGGAAAGAAAATACACCTTACACTACATCAATGAAACGTAAAACTATGAAAGGACTGAAAATTATGACAAAACTATTAAAAACAATCACGACAATAGCTGCACTTGCAACTACATTAATCACGGTAAGCATTTATGCGTCCGCTCAATCTCCCGTTGACAACGGCAGTGATGCAAGAGCAGAAATGGCACAGAACGGACTTATTGCAGGGCAGACAGCGGAAAGCAACGCATTCCCCGGCTGGATAGTGTTAAGCACAGCAGGTGCGGCAGTCCTTGTAGGAGGAATTATTGCAGGCTCGGTCATCAGCAACAGAAAGTCGAAGGATGATAAGCAGTAAGGCGATAATTTAATATGATAATGTGGATAATGCGGACAGTCGGAAGGCTGTCCGTTTTTTGTACCTTTTCATCTTGAAACTTGACGCAAGATATGATAAAATCAACTTAACAGTACGGCAAACCGGATTTCAAGGAGTAATTTATGGAAAGATATAAGGATAAACAATTATCGGCTTACGAGAGAGCGGCGGCACTTGCCGATACGCTGAGTACGGAGGAACAGGCACAGCAGCTGAAATATGACGCACCTGCCATAGAAAAGGCAGGACTTCCGTCTTATAACTGGTGGAACGAGGGGCTTCACGGCGTGGCAAGGGCAGGAACGGCTACGGTTTTTCCGCAGGCTATCGCACTTGCGGCGGCTTTCGACAAGGATATGATGTATCGTGTCGGTGAGGTGATTTCCACAGAAGCAAGGGCAATGTACAACAGCGCCGCAAAACACGGCGATACCGACATATATAAAGGCCTTACATTATGGGCGCCGAATATAAACATATTCCGTGACCCACGCTGGGGCAGAGGGCATGAAACCTACGGCGAGGATCCGTACCTGACTTCAAGGCTCGGTGTGAACTTCGTAAAGGGCATACAGGGAGAAGAAGAATACCTCAGAGCCGCCGCCTGCGCAAAGCATTTTGCGGTACACAGCGGTCCGGAGTCGCTCCGCCACGAGTTTGATGCCAAGGCAAGTGAAAAGGACATGGAAGAAACCTATCTGCCTGCATTCAAGGCGCTTGTAAAAGAGGGCAGGGTCGAAGGTGTTATGGGCGCATATAACAGGGTGAACGGCGAGCCTGCGTGCGCATCTAAAAAGCTGATGGGAAAACTGCGTGAATGGGGCTTCGACGGTTATTTTGTGTCGGATTGCTGGGCGATAAGGGATTTTCATACTACACACAAAATCACCGATACAGCACCGCAGTCTGCGGCAATGGCACTGAAGGCAGGTTGTGACGTTAACTGCGGAAACACATATCTGCATATTCTGGCGGCGCTTGAAGAAGGGCTTATAACAAAGCAGGATATACGCACTGCCTGCATTCACGCATTACGGACAAGAATAAGGCTCGGACAGCTTGACGATAACGAGTTTGATGACCTGCCGTTTGATATTATCGCCTGTGACGGCAATAAAGCGTTATCGCTTGAAGCGGCGGAGAAATCAATGGTGCTTTTGCATAATGACGGCATACTTCCGCTTGACAAAAGCAGGATAAGCTCGATAGCCGTAATAGGACCGAATGCGGACAGCCGTGCGGCATTGCTCGGAAACTATAACGGTACGCCCGACAGAAGCGTTACGTTCCTTGAGGGAATACAGGACGCATTTGACGGCAGGGTATATTATGCGGAGGGCTGTCAGCTTTTCCGTGACAGAACGCAGGGTCTTGCACTGCCAGGCGACAGATATGCCGAGGCGGTTGCGGCGTGCGAGGCGGCGGATGTCACTGTTGTATGTGTGGGACTTGACGCTACTCTTGAGGGCGAGGAGGGCGACACAGGAAATGAGTTTGCATCGGGGGATAAGCCGGATCTCAGATTGCCTGAGGTTCAGCGAGTGCTTCTGCAGAAGCTGAAAGGCACGGGAAAGCCGCTTATAATAGTTCTTGCGGCAGGAAGCAGTGTGAATACCGAATGCGAGGGAAACGCCCTTATAAATGCGTGGTATCCGGGTCAGTACGGCGGAAAGGCGCTTGCAGAGATACTTTTCGGGGAGGTTTCACCGTCTGGCAAGCTCCCGGTCACTTTCTACAAATCGGCGGATATGTTACCCGATTTCACCGACTATTCAATGAAGAACAGGACATATCGCTTCTGTGACGATGAAAGCAACGTGCTTTATCCTTTCGGCTACGGACTTACCTATTCGCACTTTGAATGCGGCGATATTTCGTACAAGGACAATACGCTGACCGTTAATGTTACCAATACGGGAAGCAGAAGTGCGGAGGACGTTCTGCAGGTCTATATAAAGAGCGAAAACGGAGTGAAAAATCACAGCCTTTGCGCATTTGAGCGTGTTTCACTGTTTGACGGGGAAATCAGGACGATAAACGTCAATATTCCCGAAAGTGCGTTTGAAACAGTTGACGATAACGGCGTAAGAGCGGTAATAAGCGGCAGATATACGCTTTACGCCGGCTTCACACAGCCGACACAGCTAAGCGAGAAGCTGTACGGCGGAAGGTGCGTATCGGTCGAAGTCAGCATATAAAATAATGACGGCGGAAAAGCTTTTGCTTTTCCGCCGTGTTTCAATATCTGAATCCTCCGATGAACGAAAGCGTTTGTGCGGCTGTCTGCGAGCCTTTACTCATAGCCGTTTCTATGTTCCCGTCAGCAAGATAGCTTGCTATAAAGCCTGCCTGATAGCTGTCGCCGCAACCGGTGGTATCTGTTACTTCGGATACCTCAGCGGCGGCACAATGATAAGCCGTGCCTTTTGAAAAGGCGGTGCTTCCGTTTTCTCCGAGCGTTACGATAAAGACCGTATTGGGATATTTTGAGGAAAGCTGTTTCGCTTTTTCAAGCGTAGGTTCATCTCCGCTTATAAACAAAAGCGATATGCAGTCAAGGTATTTTTCTATCGTGTCAAAATCCCTGCAAATATCAAAATCAACGCTCAGCGGAAAACGCTTTTCACGGCAGCAGTCTATTACATCGTTGAAATTCGGTCCGGAAAAGGTGGTATGCACCATATCCGACGAATGCAATAATTCCCTGTCAGACGCAGACAGGGCAAAGCTTGAGAACACTCCGCCGTTCCACGAATCGTCTTTATAATAACGGTCGCCGTCGGGGGTAAGGTAGGTGCGGTTCGAGGCGGTATCTCCGTTTTCTGTTCTGATATGGGTTTTGTCGATGTTGAAATCTTTTATGCTGTCAAGGACGGTTTTACCGTAGCTGTCATTTCCAACAGCGCCGATTATATAGACCTTCGCATCTGTAAGCCGTGATATTGTTGCGGCGAAATTAAGCGATTCGCCTCCGGGCATTATCGTATTGTCGAATATGTCGACGCACATACAGGTAAGAGTTGTTATTATCATAATGATCGCTCCTTGTCGGTTATGAGTATATATTACCGCTAAATCGGTTTGCAGTCAAGTATTTATAAGAAATTTTCAGATTTTACTTGACAAAGCGGCTCTCTTTGTGTATAATATATCAGGTGGCTGTAAACCAAAACAGCATTACACCGCTTGAAACGGCACAACAAAAAGGTTTGCGGGATTTACGGCTTGTAAGCCGGCAGTGAATCGCTTAAGTCTGTATGACTGTTACCGTGAATACGGACGAACAAAGGAGCATACGAAGGACGCAAGAAAATCGGAGCGTGGGTAAATCTGTATGACTGTTAACGGAAATACGGACGGACAAAGGAGCGGCAAAATGTCAAAGAATATCGAAAACGCAATACTGCTCGATACCTACGGCAGTATGCTTACCGAAAAGCAATATGATACGCTCAGCCTTTACTATGACGAGGATCTGTCACTTTCCGAGATTGCCGAGAATATGGGTATCACAAGACAGGGCGTTCACAAGTGCATACGCACAGCGGAAGAATATCTCACTCAGCTTGAGGAAACGCTCGGATTTGCGCAAAAGTACCGCAATGTCTGTGATTTATGCGACAAGCTGACAGCTCTTACGGATGAGAATGTCGGCAGTGCCGATGAAAAAGAGAAAATGAAATCTATTATAGAAGATATAAAGAATGCGATATAAAGAGGAGGTTGGCTGATGGCATTTGAAGGACTTTCGGACAAGCTCGGAAAAGTATTCAGCAAGCTGAAAAATCACGGTAAGCTGAATGAAAAAGATGTAAAGGAAGCTATGCGTGAGGTCAAGATGGCATTGCTTGAAGCGGATGTCAGCTTCCCTGTAGTAAAGGACTTCGTTGCAAAGGTAAGTGAACGTGCTGTAGGCAGTGAGGTAATGAACAGCCTTACTCCCGCACAGCAGGTAATAGATATAGTACATGATGAGCTGATACAGCTTATGGGTACGGATACGGCAAGGATTGATTTTCCATCGAAGCCTCCGTGCGTTATTATGATGTGCGGTTTGCAGGGTGCAGGTAAAACTACTCATACCGCAAAGCTTGCAAAGTATCTTAAAAAGCAGAACAGAAGACCGCTTTTAGTTGCCTGCGATATTTACCGTCCTGCCGCTATCGATCAGTTGAAGGTAGTCGGTGCTTCGGTTGACGCTCATGTATTTGAGATGGGACAGACAAATCCCGTGAAGATAGCGAGAGAGTCGATAAAATACGCAAAGGACAACGGTTTTGATGTTGTTATCCTTGATACCGCAGGCCGTCTGCATATAGATGAAGACCTGATGAACGAGCTTAAGGATATAAAGGCTGAGGTTCAGCCGAATGAGATATTGCTCGTTGTTGACTCTATGACAGGTCAGGACGCTGTAAACGTTGCAAAATCGTTCAACGATATGCTTGACATTACAGGCGTTATCCTTACAAAGCTGGACGGCGATACACGAGGCGGTGCGGCTCTGTCCGTTCTCTCGGTTACAGGCAAGCCGATAAAGTTTGCAGGTGTCGGTGAGAAGACAGACGACCTTGAGCAGTTCCATCCCAACCGTATGGCTGACAGAATACTCGGTATGGGTGATGTACTTTCACTCATCGAAAAGGCGAAGGTCACGGTAGACGAGAAGGAAACGCAAAAGCTTGCAAAGCGTCTGCAGGAAAACAAGTTCGATATGAACGATCTGTACGCACAGTTTGAACAGATTGAGAAGATGGGCAGCATCTCATCTCTTATAAAGATGATTCCCGGTGTTGCGGGAAAGGTCAAGGAAGAGGATATAGACGAGCGCAGAATGTACCGCACTAAGGCTATAATTTCTTCAATGACAAAAAAAGAGCGCGAAAAGCCCTCAATTATCGATGCCAAGCGTAAGCGCAGAATTGCGGCAGGCAGCGGTACAAAGGTCGAAGATGTAAATCAGCTTCTCAAACAGTTTGACGGTATGCAGAAGATGATGAAGCAGATGGGACTTAAGGGTGGTAAAAAGCGTAAATTCCCGAAGTTCCCCATGGGCGGCATGGGAGGAATGAACGGCATGGGCGGCTTCCCGATGTAAGTTTGCTATGTAAATACAGGTAATTCATGGTGTTTGACAATACACTTTGATTATAAAAACTAAAACTTTAAATTTTTTATGAGGTGAACAAAATGGTAAAGATCAGATTAAGACGTATGGGCGCTAAGAAGGCTCCTTTCTACAGAGTTGTAGTTGCAGATTCACGTTACCCCAGAGACGGACGTTTCATTGAGGAAATCGGTTACTACGATCCTACAAAGGAACCCTCTGTTGTATCTATCGACAAGGAAAAGGCTGACAAGTGGCTCGCTAACGGCGCTCAGCCCACAGATACAGTTAAGAAGCTCCTTAAGATTGCTGCTGAAAAGTAATCGCTGTTTCTGAAAGGAAAATAAAATGGAAAAATTGCTTATCGCTATGGTGGAAGACCTTGTAGATGACAAGTCCGCCATCCGGGTAACAGTTGACGAGCCTAAAGAGGACGGAACTGTTGTTTATCATCTGCACGTTGCTCCCGATGATATGGGACGTGTAATAGGCAAGCAGGGAAGAATAGCTAAGGCTATCCGTACCATTATGCGTGCAGGAGCAGTAAGATACAACCAGAAGGTTATGGTTGAGATCGACTGATGCACGTCTGAATTGAACGTAAAACCCCGACTTTTGAAAGGTCGGGGTTTCGTTTATTAACTGAATGTTAACTTTACTGATTTTTGCTACTGAGGATTATCCGTATTCGACATTTTTCACAAAAAATTTATTCACTTCGGCAAACGGCAACTTATTTAATTGACTTTAATTAACAGATATTATATAATAAAATCGGAGTATAGGATATTGTGGCGGAAAATGCAATATCCCAAGACAGAATTTTAAACAGAACAGCATCATAATATTGATCATAAATCGGAGAATAATATGGAACATTTCGGAATTGAATATTGGCTATTTACGTTCTGTATATATTGTATGGCAGGCTGGGTGCAGGAATCGACTATCGAGTCGCTGTATCATAGACGGCCGATAAACAGAGGCTTTCTCAGAGGTCCCTATATTCCTATATACGGTGTCGGCGGACTGCTTCTTCTGTTTATCTGTCATCCGTTCAGAGATAACGGATTTCAGGTTTTCTTTGTGGCTCTTATTGCCTGCACGGCGCTTGAATACTTCACGGGCTGGCTTATGGAAACCATGTTCGGTAAGCAGTTCTGGGATTACAGTATGTTCAGGATAACTTATAAAAACAGAATATCGTTGGTGTCCTCGCTTTTCTGGGGAGTAATGGGATTGTTCGTGACGTATGTTGTTTCGGACATTACATTGTATGTGCTTAACAATCTGCCGTATCGGTTTATATGTATTGCAGGTACGGTCATATCTCTGATTATGGCGATAGATTTTCTCGGCACGGCAAGAAAGCAGATTGATGTCGATAAGCTGAGAAGCACATTCAGCATAAGCAACATAAGCTCTCATATTATGCGCTTTGATGTGATTGCGTCACGCATTCCGGGCATAAAAGCAAGAACCGGTGAAAAAAAAGAAGAGGATTCTGCCGAGTATAACGGCGATGATGAGAATGATGACTGATAAGAATACGTTCGTACTTACAGACGATGACCGCAGATTTATAAAGACAGCAAGAAAGATTCTTGCAAACGAAAAGGTACAGCAGATGAAACAGTATGTTCAGCACGGCGATGTTTCCACCTATGAGCATTGCCTTATGGTCTGCCTGTATGCTTATATGTATGCAAAGAGGCTTAAGCTGAAGATAAATATCGAGGCGCTTGTAAAGGGCGCGCTTCTGCACGATTTTTTCCTATATGACTGGCACAAGGGTGCATTCACAAGGGACGGGCTGCACGGATTTTCACATCCCGTGACCGCTGAGCGCAACGCAAGGAACACATTTCCTCTGACGGTAAAAGAGCGTGGGATAATAATTAATCATATGTGGCCGCTGACATTGACCAGACTTCCTAGAAGCAAGGAAGCGTGGCTGGTATGCTGGGCGGATAAGTATTGCTCGCTTAAGGAAACCTTGCTTAAAAAGCCGTATTGAAATGAATGTTAAAGCCTGCACGAACAAAAATCGTTCCGTGCAGGCTTGTGTTTTATACAATTTATTTCACAGTAAAATATTTCTGCGTGTGGCTCCGTTTGGATTTCGGTTCTGCTAAGGCGAGTATACCGTCATCGACCAGAGGGTCTACATAACGTTTTATACAATATGACACAGATGCCATTCTGAGATATTCGGCAATTTCCTTTTTTGATCTTGGGGTAACGCAGAAATCAAAACGCCAAGGATACATCCACCAATAGCATTGTTAAGCGAGGCTCCAAGGAACAATCCTGCAACTCCGCACAAAATAGATACAACTGTTCTAAACTTGTTCATATTCGCCCTACATTAAATATCCTGATTCTTCTGCTTGTTACGCTTCTTGTTACACAACGAACCTAAGAGCATACCGATTGCAGAAATTATTGCACCGGCTACAATCATTCCCCAATCCGGTGCATTCAGCTTGTCAAAAGCAATGTTGTTTGCCATTTTAAATGTTCCGTATTCAGCCAGCATATACATCACTCCGAAGAAAAGGGTGAATGCCCATTTTCCTTTTTTCCAAAAGTCATTTTTGCCGATAACAATGGACACAACGAATGTAGTTACAGGAAGAATAATCCAAAGGAACATCAAACTATAACCCATAGCATCACTTCCGCTTGTAAAGAACCAGAACACAATCATGGCAATCGCCCATACAAGCATATAAGATAGGATGGTAATAATTTTGTTTCTGTTAGCGTTGCTTTTTACAACATTTGTACTTTCTTCGAGATAATCATAATAGGTCTTCATTTTTTGCTCTCCCTTCAATAAATAGTCAAGAGAGACTTCGTAGCAATCGCTCATTTTAATGACACTTATGATATCCGGATAGGATTTTTCATTTTCCCAATTTGAGATGGTCTGACGACTCACTCCCAATATTTCGGCAACCTGTTCCTGTGTCAGCTTCTTTTCAAGTCTGGCTGCCTTGATTTTACTTCCAATATCATGCTCCATGCCATGACACCTCCCTTGCACTTTTATTATAGGATAACCACCGCTTGTAGTCTACCAAACGGCTTTGACATCGCAGAAAATACGTGTCAAAATGCTTTTACATTTGCTTTTTTATTACTTCTTCGCCTTTTCCTCTAATTCAAGCAGATACCTGTCATAGTCCGCCATGAACAATCTGTCTTGAATAACACGATACTTCTCAAATTCTGTTTCAGCTTTGGACTTGGCAATCTCCGCTGTGATTTTTCCGGCATCCTGCAAAACTTCTCTGTCATCCGCCATCAGGAATAAATCCGGGCGTTTGCTCCAATCTTCCATCGTCACTGGGATATGTCGTTCTGCACGGTCTTCTAAATTGTAACATAAAAAATTAAAAAGTCAACGTTAATTATCAAAATAATATAAAATTATATATTAAAAATTAGTACCAAAAGTTAAAATCAAAGCCTGCACATTTCAATCTGTGCAGGCTTTTTTTCACATTTCGTCTATAACTTCCGCAATCTCCGGTTCTGTGATCTTCTTCGCGTAATCATTATCGCCAAAGCACATAACATCGCCGATCTCCTTTTGGAATACCATTCTCAGCTTGCCGTCACGAACCTTCTTATCCGTATACAGCTTTCTGACAAGTGCGGCTTTGTCAATGTAATCGGGAATCGCAACGGGGAGCTTTGCACGTTCACACAGCTTTATTACACGGCTGACATTTTCGGGAGAAATATAACCGTACTTCTCACCGAGCTTTGCCTGTGCGATAAGCCCTATTGATACAGCCTCGCCGTGCAGCAGTTTGTAGTCGCTGACGGTTTCTATCGCTCTGCCGACAGTGTGACCGAGGTTAAGCACCTCACGCAGTCCCGATTCACGCTCGTCCTTCATTACAACTTTATACTTCACGGCGCAGTTATGCTCCGCTATGTATTCGCAGGCGTCCTTGTCGTTAACAAGTATCTTTTCAATGTTCTTTTCAAGATAATCGAACATTTCGCCGTCTGCAAGGCAGGCGTGTTTTATTGTTTCGGCAAGTCCGCTTGAAAGCTGTCTTTCCGGCAGTGTTTTCCACGTTTCAATATCAAGATATACCTTTTCGGGCTGGTTGAACAGACCTATCAGGTTAGTAGCCAGAGGAGTATCGACCGCTGTCTTTCCTCCGACCGATGCGTCTGCGGCGGCAAGCAGAGTAGTGGCATAATTGATAAAAGGTACGCCTCTGCCGAATGTACCTGCAACAAAGCCTGCAAGGTCGCTTACAACACCGCCTCCGACTGCAATCACACAGCAGTCACGGCGATAGCCCTTTTCAAGCATAGCGTCCTCGACAAACTCTTTCATTGCTCTGGTTTTCGACTTTTCTCCTTCGGGTATCACAAACATATCGGCACTGTAGCCCGCCAAAATGAGTTTTTCGTATATCCCTTTCGCATAAAGCGGCTCAACAATGCTGTCGGTCACAACGGCAAACTTCTTTATCCTGCCGCTGAGCCCGTTTTTAATATCGCTTATCAGCGTGTCTGAAAGCCCTCTGCCGATTTCTATATCGTATGAATCGTCTACTATCTTTTTAAGTTCACAGAAAAATTTCATTGTTATTCCTCAAGGTACCTTGTGTTCGCCTGATATTCTGTCACTTCTGAGCTGTCCGCAGGCGGCGGATAACTCTGTGCCGAATTCTTTTCTTCGGGTAACGTTTATTCTGTTCTTTTTAAGCTCGTCGTAAAATGCCGTGATGTTTTCCTCACTGCTCCTTTTAAACTCGCTGTCGGGGGACGGATTGTACGGTATAAGATTTACAAACAGCCGTGCATTTCCGATAAGTGCCGCTAACTGACGTGCGTTCTCTCTGCTGTCGTTTATGCCGTCAAGCAGTATATATTCAAGCAGAACCTTGCGGTTTGTACGTTCGACATAGTATTTAGCCGATTCTATGACTTGTGAGATACTATACCTGCGGTTTACCGGCATAAGCCTGTTTCTTATCTCGTCATCCGGTGCGTGCAGGCTTACCGCAAGATTACACGGCTCTTTTCGCTCTGCAAATAATTTCATCTTGTCAGACAGTCCACAGGTCGATACGGTAATATGCTTTGTTCCTGTTTCGATACCACCCGGAACAGTTACTATATCGAGAAAATCGCAAAGTGCGTCATAGTTGTCAAACGGCTCGCCTATACCCATCACGGTTATATTACTGATCGTTATATTCTGATGTTTTTCGACAGCGAGTATCTGGCTTACCATTTCGCCGGCGGTAAGGTCACGCTGTTTTCTGAGCCTTCCGCTGCAACAGAATTTGCAGCCCATATTGCATCCGCTCTGCGTTGAGATACAGATACTGTTGCCGAACTTCTGTCGCATCAGCACCGTTTCGACTTTGCACCCGTCAGATAACTCAAAAAGATACTTAGAAGTATCTACAGATTGTAATATTTCGTCGATTTTCAACTTTCCGAAGAAATATTTGTCGGATAAGAATGCTTTTATATCGGCTGATGTAAGCGTCATTTCGTCGAAATCTGCCGCTCTGCGCTTATATATGTCACGGAAAATGTTGGCGCACTGAGTAGCTCTGAAGCCGTTTTCGGTCAGCAGTTTCTCCGCTTGTTCATAAGTAAGCGAATATATGTCCGTCATTGGCTGTCGCCTGTTTCGACTTCTTCCGCAAGCGATTCCTGCTCGATGTCCTCGATTATTTCACGGATTTCTTCTACGCCCTCGCCGTTCATAGCAGAAAATTCTATCATATGAATGTCCTCGGCACAGGGTATCTCATTCATAAGCGATTCTCTGCGTGCGGCACGTTCCTTCTTTGACAGCTTATCGGCTTTCGTCAGCACAACAACAAACGGTATCCCGTTGTCGATAAGGAAGTTTATCATCATTACATCGTCCGCTGTGGGAGAATGTCTGAAATCAACGAGCTGGAACACGAGCGTCAGGTTTCTGTCATCGGCAAGATAGCCCTCGACAAGCCCTGCCCAGCGCTGTTTTTCGGATTTTGATACCTTTGCATAGCCATAGCCGGGCAGATCCGCAAAATAGATATTGTCAACCGAATAGAAGTTGATAGTCACCGTCTTGCCCGGCATTGAGCTTACACGGGCAAGCGACTTTCTGTTCAGTATCTTGTTTATCAGGGAGGATTTTCCTACGTTGCTCCTGCCCGAAAAGGCAATCTCGGCTTTTTCCGATTTCGGAATCTGGCTGAAAAGCCCGTAGGACGTATAAAATTCTGCCTTGTTAAAATTCATATTATATTTCCTTTACGGCATTCTTGCCCGGCTTTCTTGAAGCACGGGGCTTTGCTGACGGGAGTTTTTCATTGCTTTTCTTTGCGGCGGTAACATTAGGCTTTACAAGTGCTGTGTTAAGCACCGTGTCAATGTTTTCCGCAAGTACAAAGCTCATATTGCTCAGTATAACGTCATCAAGCTCCTTCATATCGGCCTTGTTCTCATCGGGTATGACCACTGTCTTGATACCGGCGGAATATGCCGCCATAGTCTTTTCACGCAGACCGCCTATAGGAAGCACCTTGCCACGAAGCGTTATTTCGCCTGTCATCGCAACATCTCTGCGTACAGGGATACCCGACAGAGCGGATACCAGAGCGGTTGTCATAGTAACACCCGCAGAAGGTCCGTCCTTGGGAACAGCACCTTCGGGAGCGTGAATATGAATGTCCTTGTTCTTATAGAAATCGGGGTCGATCTCATACTTGCGGGAGAGCGAGCGTGTAAGGCTGACTGCAATCTTTGCGGATTCCTTCATTACATCGCCCAATGAGCCTGTAAGCTCAATCTTGCCCGTACCCTCCATTACAAGCACCTCAAGCGGTAAAAGAGTACCGCCGACAGAAGTCCATGCAAGACCGTTCACAGCGCCGATTTCATCCTGCTTTGAAATAGTTTCGCCCGTATATTTTCTTGCACCGAGATAGCCTTCAATATCCTTAGCCTTGATATTGATTTTCTCAGCCTCGCCCGATGCGAGCTTTTTAAGCGTCATACGGCAGATTTTAGCTATGTTTCTTTCCAGCTTTCTTACGCCTGCCTCTTTGGTGTAAAAGTCGATTATCGAGTATATCGCATCATTTGCAAAACGAACCTGCGGCTTTATGCCGTGCTTTTTAAGCTGTTTCGGAACAAGATGCTCCTTTGCAATATGGAACTTTTCTTCTCTCGTATAGCTGCCAAGCTCGATAACGTCCATTCTGTCGAGCAGGGGAGCGGGGATAGTATCAAGCGTGTTTGCGGTTGTAATGAACAGTACCTCGCTTAAATCTATCGGTATTTCAAGATAGTGATCCCTGAACGCTACGTTCTGCTCGCTGTCAAGAACCTCAAGCATAGCGCTTGCAGGGTCGCCCTTATAGTCAGTACCCATCTTGTCTATCTCATCGAACAGGATAACGGGGTTCATTGACTTTGCCTGCTTTAACGCATTGACAATTCTACCGGGCATCGCACCTATGTATGTCTTTCTGTGACCTCTTATATCAGCCTCGTCACGCACACCGCCGAGCGAAACTCTTGCATATTTTCTGCCGAGAGCAGTCGCAATTGATTTAGCGACAGAAGTCTTACCTACTCCGGGAGGGCCGACAAGGCAGATTATCTGACCTTTCTTGTCTGCGTCCTTCCACTGATTGAGTGCAACTATTTCAAGTATACGCTCTTTTACCTTCTTCATGCCGTAATGGTCACGGTCGAGCTGTTTTTCAGCCTTTGCAATGTCAGTCTTTCCGTGTGTGTACACGTTCCACGGCATATCAAGCACTGTGTCGAGATATGTTCTGACAACAGCTGCCTCCTGCGAGCCGGGAGAAAGGTGCATCAGCTTTTCACACTCTTTTATCAGCTTTTCTTCGGTATCCTCGTCAAAACCGCACTCTTCAATCCTGTCCATATATTCAAACGCTTCAGATTGCGGATCGTCCAATTCGCCGAGCTGACGTGAGATAGCTCTCATCTGTTCACGCAGATAGAATTCACGCTGGTTCTTGTCAAGCGCTTCCTTGACTTCCTCGTTGATATCCTGTTCAAGACGTACAATGTCAACCTCTTTTGCAAGGAACTTTACAAGCAGTTCGGCACGCTTGCGCAATGACAGGCAGGATAGAAGAGCCTGCTTGTCTTCAACTCGTAAATATACGTTGAAAACGATAAGATCGATAAGTCTTGACAGATCCTTTTCTCCGATTATACCACGGTACAGTTCGATAGGCATTCTGGGAGACATTTCGCTGTACTGCTTGAATTCAGTGTTGATTGAACGCACAAATGCTGTCTTCTCAGCTGATGTAAGCGTATCGCTGAGTTTAGGCAAAGGAGTTATATCAGCGATGAGATATGGCTCTTCCTGCGTGATACCGCAGAGCTTTGCGGTATAAAGTCCCTGTACAAGCACACGTCTTGCGCCGTCGGGTGTATTCAGCGTCTGTCTTATTTCGGCAACTACACCTGTTTTGTAAAGATTATCCGCCGCAACCTCGTCAACGTCCTCATTGATCTGTGTTACAAGGAATATCTTTCTATCGTTGTTTTCTATTGCTTCCTCAACGGCGCTTATCGAGCGTTCTCTTGCTACGTCAAAGTGCAGTATCATTTCCGGGAATATTACAAGTCCACGGAGCGCAAGTGCCGGTATTGTTATATGTTGATTTTTCATGTTCGTCTGTCCTTTCCTTTTGTTCTATATAAATAAGTCTAAACATTTCTGTTGCTCACTACCCATATTATGCTGTTTTGTATTGCAAATGTCAATACATTATTATACTATATCCGTCGGAAATTTGCAAGTAGTAGCCGGCTGTAAATAAAAACCGCCGTACATCTCTGTACGGCGGTCGTGTTGTAATATCCTTTTTTGAAAAACAGTAGGATTACTTGCTGAACTTAGCGTCTGCAATTTCATCCATAGACTTGCCTGCATCATCATTCCATGCATACAGCTTACGGATTTCCTTACCAACCTGCTCAAGCTGCTGTTCGCTTTCGATACGTCTTACGGCATTGAAGTGTGAACGACCCATCTTGTTCTCCATGATCCAGTTGCGAGCGAATGTACCGTCCTGAATTTCGCCGAGAACCTTCTTCATTTCCTTCTTTGTTTCGTCTGTGATAAGTCTCTTACCAACCTCGTAGTCACCGAACTCGGCTGTATCTGAGATAGAATATCTCATCATCTGGAAACCGCCCTTGTAGATAAGGTCAACGATGAGCTTCATCTCGTGGATGCACTCAAAGTAAGCGTTCTGAGGATCGTAGCCTGCTTCAACAAGAGTTTCAAAGCCTGCCTTCATTAAGGCTGTAACACCGCCGCAGAGAACGCACTGTTCGCCGAAGAGGTCTGTTTCTGTTTCCATCTTGAATGTTGTCATAAGTACGCCGGCTCTTGAACCACCGATACCTGCGGCATAAGCAAGACCTGTGTCAAGCGCTCTGCCTGTAGCGTCCTGGTGAACTGCAACTAAGCAGGGAACGCCTCTGCCGATTGTGTACTCTGAACGTACTGTGTGACCCGGTCCCTTAGGAGCAACCATGATAACGTCAACGTCTTTGGGAGGTACGATCTGACCGAAGTGGATGTTGAAGCCGTGAGCAAATGCAAGTGTCTTGCCTGCTGTAAGGTTAGGCTCGATGCTCTGCTTGTAAAGGTCAGCCTGTCTTTCATCGTTGATAAGAATCATGATGATGTCAGCCTTAGCTGCTGCCTCTGCCGCTGTGTATACTTCAAAACCTGCAGCCTCAGCCTTAGCCCATGACTTTGAGCCGTTGTAAAGACCGATGATTACCTTAACGCCGCTGTCCTTTAAGTTAAGAGCGTGAGCGTGTCCCTGGCTGCCGTAACCGATTATTGCAACTGTCTTGCCGTCAAGCAGAGAAAGGTTGCAGTCTTCCTGATGATAAAGTTTTGCCATTTTAAAGATCTCCTTTAAATTTGTTTTCGGAGTTTTGCCTCCGTGTATTAAAGCGTGGCTTTTACAGCTTCATAGAAGCCCCGCCTTTTTGCATTGCTATAGAGCCTGTACGGACGGTTTCCTTTATTCCGTACGGACGTAAAAGCTCCTCGAACGTTTTTATACGGGGAACGCTGTCGGATAATTCAAGCGTCATCGTATTTACCGTTATATCGGAAATTTTTGCCTTTGCTATCTCGGCGAGCGAGATAAGCTCAGCCCTCTGTGACGGCTGGCAGGCTACCTTTATAAGTACAAGCTCTCTTGATAAAAGTTCCTCCGCAGGCAGATGACGTACTTTTATAACGTCAATCAGTTTGTTGAGCTGTTTTTCAATCTGCTCCAAGGTATATGCCGTTCCGTCTGCGATAATTGTGATACGGGAGATTTTCTCGTCCTCTGTAATACCTACCGCAAGGCTGTCTATATTGAAACCTCGTCTTGCGAAAAGTCCCGCAACTCTTGCGAGAACGCCTGCGTGGTTTTCTACAAGTATTGATATAGTATGCTTCATAGGCTCACCCTTTACAGTATAGTCTTTTCATTTTCGGCTACTCTGACTTCAAGCAGATAACAGCCCTCTGACGAGAGCATCTCGTCAATCGCCTTGTCCGCATCGGCTATATCGGTAATTCTTTTTGCAGGTATGCCGTAGCTGTCTGCAAGCTTTATGAAGTCGGGACTGCCGTCAAGGAAAACCGCTGTCAGCCTGTTGTCGTAACCGTTTGTCTGAAGCTCTCTTACCATACCCAGACGATTGTTGGTCATAACTATCACCTTTACCGCAATGTTATGCTGTATCATTGTCGCAAGCTCCATAAACTGCATCTGGAAGCTACCGTCGCCGCATATTGCGACAACCTCGCTGTCCGGACGTGCTGCCTTTGCACCGAGAGCTGCAGGAACGGAATAGCCCATTGTTCCCATACCGCCCGATGTTATGAATCTTCCGTTTTTAAGACCGATATTGTTGACGGTCCATATCTGATTCTGCCCAACATCGGCGCTTACAACTGAATTGTCGGGGAGCTTCTGTCCGAGAAGCCGTATAAATGCCTTGGGATTTACACAACCCTCCGGTTCTTCTTCAATCGGCTTGTCCTGCGTTTTCCTAATCTCACTCAGTTCCTGTTTCCAGTCATAATGATCGTAATTCTTCACACATTCAAGCAGCTGCTCGAGTATAATCTTTACATCGCCTACAACGGGTATAGTTGCGGCAAGGTTCTTGCCTATTTCCGCAGGGTCAACATCAATGTGTATTACCGTTGCGCCCTCAAGTCTGCTTATTGCGGTGACCGCTCTGTCGCCTACTCTCGCACCGAGAAGTATCAGCAGGTCGCAGTTGTTGATAGCGTAGTTCGCACTCTTTACGCCGTGCATACCTATCATTCCGTAGAACAAAGGATTGTCCGCAGGAACACTGCTCATACCCATCATCGTATTGACAACTGGTATATCCGTCATCTGCATGAACTCTCTCAGCAGATTTACCGCACCTGCGGTAAAGATACCTCCGCCCGCACAGATAAGAGGCTTTTTGCTCTTTTCTATAGCGGCAACGGCGCGCTTTATCTGAAGCTTGTTTCCCTGAATACTGGGCTTGTACGAGCGGATATCCACCGTTTCCGGATATTCAAAATCTATTACTGCCTTCTGAACGTCAAAAGGCATATCTATAAGCACAGGTCCCGGTCTGCCGGAGCCTGCGATGTAAAATGCGTTTTTGAAGATGACCGGCATTTCCGCAGGGTCTTTGACAAGATAGCTGTGCTTTACGAAAGGCTCAGCCGCACCTGTTATATCTGCCTCCTGGAAAACGTCACGTCCTATCTGTTCACAGCTTACCTGTCCTGTGATAAGCACCATAGGTATGCTGTCCATATGGGCGGTAGCGATCGCCGTGATAAGGTTTGTCGCACCCGGTCCCGATGTTGCTATAGCAACGGCAGGCTTTCCGGTCATACGGGCATAACCGCTTGCGGCGTGTCCGCCGTTTACCTCGTGGCGTACAAGCACATGGCGTATATCCGAGCTTATAAGCTCGTCATAAAACGGACATATAGCCGCACCCGGATAACCGAATACAGTAGTTATACCTTCCGCTTCGAGAGCCTTTACCATAGCTCTTGCAACCGTCATTTTTTCTGACGCCATCTATCGACCTACCCCTTTTTTGCTGTTAGTAAAATGCCATATTTTCATATAGCAAAGCCGCACGTTAAATTTTCGTGCTTATCAATAATTATAACCGCTTTATAAATAAAAGTCAAGATTTCTTTGCATATAAATAGTTGCCTTGACGGCGGTTTTCAGTTTATTTTCACTAAATTTCCGTGCTTCGGAATGATTGTCATATTATGTGTTCATAACAGACTGTAAAAAAATGCTGTAAAGCTTAAAATTAAGTATTTTTCTGCCGATAAATAAACAGAGTATTTGTGCCTGAAAGCGTTTTGCTTTACACGGGCGGAAAAGAGGCTTCAAATGGCGTTTGAACATCTGTGCGGTCAGGTGATGACTGACAGTAACGGGACTACTTATATAATATCAGATACATTTTCTGTAATATATCCGGGCGATGCACACCCTGATGTATATGAGTGGAGTGATGTTGCATCGGTCAGGATAGATAAGGGAAATATAACAATAACGGCAGGGAAGCAGACATATCATATACCAGACCGTGCATTTTCGGGACGTTCGCAGTTTACGGCGGCAAAAACAATAATACTTTCCGAAATATCCGGCAGTGATACCGAATGTGACACGCCTGTAGAGATACTCCCCGATAAACGGTTCTTCTCAAATTATGATATACCCGATTCGGCTGTATTTGCAAAGGGCGAGTACAACCCGAAAGAAATACGTTCGTCATTGCTGTCGCTTGTCATAGGCAAGGTAGGCAAATTCCTGTGGTGCATAGCGCTTGTGGCAGGTGTGCTTGCAGCGGTGCTGTTCCAGATGCTTATAGGCTTTGCCGAGGATACCTGGTGGTATCTCGCAATGGGAACGTTCTTCTGTGCCGTGGGTGCAGTGGTTATAGCGTATCTTATAATGGTGACGGTGACTAAGCTGAAATATTCGGCAATGATAAAGAGCTGTACCGACAGCGACGAAACTGTCACGTTTGCAATATGCCCGGCAGGAATATCGGCGGCGGAAGACGGCGTATACAGTCCCCATGAAATAATCCGCTTCGGAATGAATGACAACTATGTGGAAACATCTTCTATGTTCATCGTGACAAGAAGAAAAGTTCCGCTTGTATGGATACCGAAAGCACTTTTTGACGGCGATGCACTTGACAAGATAGAACAATACCTTGCGCTCGGAACGCAGGATAAGTAAGCGAAAGGGGCAAAGGTAACAATATGAGTGAAAAGATACCTCAGGTAGTATGTGAGCATATCAATATTGATGACAGCGAGGTGCTGGTTTTTTCGGTAAAGGACGGTTTTGCCAAGATAGGTATATGCCGTATGAATTCCGAGTATGATAAGTACTGCCTGTATTCCCATGACGCTCCGGTTATAGTTATAAGCGGCGGTATGGACGATGATGACGCAGACAAAGTTATCAGCGAGTACGGAAGCGCATCGGGCGGCTCGATAATCTCCGAGAGCATTGACGGCGCATACGCCAAGCTTGCGGCTGGCGGTTCACCGGAGTATGCGCTTGAGCAGTTTATGCGTCTGCTTCCTGACGGACTTTATGCCGTCACATACGTTGAAACCTATCCGACAGCAGGAGAGAGTATGTTCTTCTGGTCGGGTTACGGCGTGTCAAAGCAACTGAGAAACAGCAGCAGAAACATAAGGGTAATAGGCGATAAGGCGTACAGTGCGCCGTTTCTTATACCGACTGAAAGACCAACGGCATATGACCCGTCGCTTATCAAAAAAGCTTCTGCCGAGGGACTGAGAAACGGCGATCTGTTCGGTATTTCACTGCATTTTTCCGGACTTTATTCGGTATTGCTGAAAGGACACTATGCGGCTTGTGCGGCGGCAATAGAGGGCAAACCGTTCTATACGGTACAGATACAGCCACTGAGGGAAATCTGGAAGATAACCGATGAGAACGGTGAAAAGAAGTCGATAGGGTTTTCTTCCGCTTCTTTCCGTGTTCCGTTTGAATCGCTGACAAAAGAACAGCTGCGCATCGGGCTTACATCAAGAAAATACGTTACACCTGATACTTATGACACTATCAAGCAGAAACTCGGTGTAGTGCCGAAATCGGGACAAAAGCGCCTGCCAAAACAGCTTGACGCTTTCTCCGAGCGCTATCCCGATTCGGATATGGTAGCGTGTGCACAGGGCGTTGACGAGCTCACAAAGCCGATGCTTGACGCATTGCTTACAGGTCAGACCGAACTTGACGGCAAGGTCATAATTTCGGAGAACTATTATAACAGCGTTACCGCTGCATGCAACTATCTGCGTTACCACAGCAAGGATGATTTTATCGACTTTGCACTCAACGTTATGAGAAATCCCGAGCTTTCCGCAACGTATACCTATGTTGCGTCCTGCCTTGCAAAGGTACACGATGAAAGGATAAATCAGTTCTTCACCGAGGTCAAGAATTCGGGCGATGCGGGATATTCAAAGATAATCGGCACAGCCCGCTCATATATCGATAATTATGATAAGTATGTTGAAGTGTCGTCGGAGGACTTCTTCAACTCTCTTCCCGAACCTAAAAAGGGCAGAGAGCGCAAGGATATAATACATCTTACCGGCAATACAAAAAGTTCCGACCTGCTCAGCGGAGAAACAGCAAAATTGATGGCGGCACATCTTGCTTCTATGGTGGACGCAAAGAAAGAGTAATTGCCATTCCGATACAAAAACAAAGGGTACTGTGATTTTTTCACAGTACCCTCAGCTGTATATTCATAACGTTAATATCCGCCGATACCGTAGCCTGAGATAATCGGAAACAGTCAGAACGGCGAATTTGGTGCGGCACATTGCCGCAAAGGCGGAACTTGCGACGGCTTACAGCCGCAAAATAAAAAGGGTACTGCTTTATTACAGCACCCCTTATTTGCATAATTATTATGTTCATATCCGCCGATACCGTAACCTGAGATAATCGGAAACAGTCAGAACGGCGAATTTGGTGTGGCACATTGCCGCCCGCTTACTTGAAGTAACGGTTTAAAAGACCTTCAAATGCCTTGCCGTGTCTTGCTTCGTCCTTAGCCATCTCGTGAACTGTGTCGTGGATAGCGTCAAGATTTAACTGCTTTGCTCTCTTTGCAAGGTCGAGCTTGCCCTGTGTAGCGCCATGCTCTGCGGCAACTCTCTTTTCGAGGTTTTCCTTAGTCGATGCACTTACAACATCGCCTAAAAGCTCTGCGAACTTTGCTGCGTGTTCAGCCTCTTCCCAAGCTGCCTTTTCGTAGTAAAGACCTACCTCGGGGTAACCTTCTCTGTGAGCGGCTCTTGCCATAGCGAGATACATACCTACCTCTGTGCATTCGCCCTCGAAGTTTGCCTTTAAGCCTGCAAGAATCTCTTCATCCTCAACTGCCTTTGCAACGCCTACCTTGTGCTCGTCTGCAAATACAAGCTTATCGTTTTCCTTAAGCTCTGTGAACTTGCTACCGGGAACCTTGCACTGGGGGCAGAACTCGGGAGGTGTATCTCCCTCATGAACGTAACCGCATACCGGACATACCCATTTTTTCATAGTAAATTACCTATCCTTTCATAGTAATAAAATCTTAATTTTCTTATTGTTGTTAGCAAAATCAGTAACATTTACTGATTTGTTAATTTTATTATAACCGATACTTCGGCGTTTGTCAATAGGTTTTGCAAAATTTTTTGTAAAAATTAGGTTAGTTAGGACTTACTCGGGGTGGCTTGGGAGGAAAATTACCGTTTTCAGCCGATTAAATGCCGTTTGTGCCTTTTCGTTGCAATTGCCGAGAAAAACGATTATAATTAAATGTGAGAATATGGTTATAATTCCGGTCAAGAGAAAAGGAGAGCTTATGAGAAAAACAAGCGAAAAGATATTACGGACACTGCTTGCGGTATCGGTACTTGCAACGGCTGTGCTTTCGAGCGGCTGCCTTGACGATGAGGAGATTTCCGACAGCACGGCAAGCGACAACAGGCAGACGAGCGACAGCGGCAATTCGGAAAGCAGTGAAGGCAGTGATAATAAATATGACGGGAATGTTACGGGCAGTCGTGCGTCAAAGCTGACGTTCAGCGGATCGGACGGGATAAGCATTACGAGAAAACAGCGTGAAGCCGAAAAGCCTATGGGCGAGGACGGCACACAGACGGTCTTTGTATATATGTGCGGAAGCGACCTTGAAAGCGAGAACGGGCTTGCAAGCGGCGACATTGAGGAAATGATCGCAGGGTCACAAAGCGAGAACGTGAAGTTCGTCATTCAGACGGGCGGTGCCGGAGCGTGGGCGGATACATACGGCATCTCTGCCGAAAAGACACAGCGTTATGTTGTAACGGGCGGAGAAATAAGCCTTATTGAAGAAAAAGAGTCTGTCAATATGGGCAAGGAGGATGTGCTTGTCGATTTTCTCGGCTGGGGTATAGAAAACTATGCGGCGGCTAAAATGGGGGTTATCTTCTGGAATCACGGCGGAGGAAGTATAAGCGGCGTGTGCTTTGACGAGCTTAACGAGAACGATTCGCTGTCGCTTGAGGAGATAGACACTGCGCTTACCTCAATATACGATAAGATGACGGATAAGTTTGCGTTCATCGGCTTTGACGCTTGCCTTATGGCAACGGTCGAAACGGCGAATATGCTTGTTCCGCACGCTGACTATATGTTTGCGTCCGAGGAAACCGAACCCGGCTACGGCTGGGATTATACCGAGATAGCAGGCTTTATGGAAAGTAATCCTACAGCGGATACAGCCGAACTCGGAAAGACGGTCGCTGACAGCTTTATGGCATCGTGCGAGGCTATCGGCGCAGGCGGTGAGGCGACTCTGTCAATTACGGATCTCAGCCGAATAGATGAACTTGTAAAAGCGGTAAATGATGCCGCCGAGGAAATGAACGATATTTCTTCCGACCCTGCACTGCTTGCAGATGCGGTAAGAAGCATCTATAATGTTAGAGCATACGGCAGTAATAACGATACAGAGGGATATACCAACATGGTGGATCTCGGCTCTATGATAGCGGCTGCGGTATCGGGCGACAAGGCGGACAAGGTTATGTCGGCGCTTGAAAAGGCGGTAGTGTATAACATCTACGGCGAGGACAAGGACGGCTCAACGGGGCTTTCAACCTACTATCCGTTCGGCGTTTCAGGCTCTAACGAGCTTGCCACATTCGGCAAGGTGTGCGTAAGTCCGTACTATATGACCTTCGTTGACAGAATAGCCTACGGCGCACAAAACGGCAGTACGGACGGATACAGCGGTGAAAATACATGGCTCGCTGACGGTGCGGTGTACTGGAGCGACGGTGATTATTCCGACTATGAGAGCAACTGGGAGCATTACAATAATCAGAACGCCAATATGGATTTCTGCGGCGATAAGAGCAGTGTGCAGATAGATGTCGGACCTGTGCTTGACGACGAGGGAACGTTCTACTTCAATGTTACGGACGATACTATAAACAACCTTGCGAGCGTAAACTGCTCGGTTTACCGTGTGGACGAGGAAACGGGCGAACTGCTTGAATTTGGTGTTGACCAGAGTACAGAGGTAGATTTCTCTTCGGGACTTGTTGAAGATACTTTCAGCGGTCAGTGGTATATGATCGAGAATAATCTTATCCCTATGTTCATAGTGGAGAAGAACGGAAACAGCTCGGTTTACACATCACCTATAAAGCTCAACGGCAAGGAAACGAATCTGCGTATAGCTATGATACAGGATGGCAATGAGTATGACATAACGGTACTCGGAACATGGGACGGCGTAAACGAAAACGGCGAGTCGGCAAGGAGTGTTGTTCCGCTTAAAGAGGGCGATGTCATAGTGCCGATATTCAACACCTACGACAGCGAGGGTAACTTTGCAGGCAAAGCCGAGGGTGATGAATGCACCTACAGCGGCGACAATATGATAGAGTTTGTCGATCTGCCTGCAGGCGACTACAGATACAGTTTTGTTATAAACGACATTTACGGAAATGTGTGCTATACCGGCTTCACGGTGTTTACGACCGACGATGACGGGAATGTGTTCTTTACGCCGGAAGAGTAGTAAAAACAGCAAGCTGTATCGATCACGCATTTTTCTTTTACAAAAAAACTAAGAGGAGAACCCCTATGCCAAACCGGATCATCACAGATATTTCAGATTATATCTTTGTGTCAGGAGAACCTCAAAAGGTTGATGCAATCTTTCTGCCGGGCGGCTCACACCCCGAACAGCCCGAATATGCCGCAGAATTATACCGACAAGGTTTGACTGATTGGATAGTCCCGTCAGGAGGAATAAGCGTTAAAGAGGAAAAATGGCACGGCGTCCGCTCAAAAGCGGAAATTTATAGTGGCGATTACCGGTCAGACTGCGAGTTTTTTACAGATGTACTCGTAAAAAACGGCGTTCCGCAGACTGCGATCATTGAAGAAAGCAAGTCGGGGCATACCCGTGATAACGCATTTCTCTCTCGTAAAGCCGTTGATGAAAAGGGCATAATGATAAAAAGCGGTATAATTGTTTGTAAAGCCTTTCATGCTCGCCGATGCTTAATGCTGTATCAAATGGCTTTCCCGAATGTTGATATGACGGTCTGCCCCGTACATTGCTATAACATCACCAAAGAAAACTGGTATACGACCGAAAAAGGAACCGATCGAGTGCTCGGTGAGCTTGCACGGTGCGGAAATCAGTTTGTCGGCGATCTCAAGACTTATCTTGATCTGATATGAAAATACTGTGCTGCCTTCAGTAAAAACAGCAAGCCGTATCAAGTTTCGGCTTTCTCGTTTGTGATAAAATGAATACAGTCGAAAAGATGGAAGAAAGCTGTACGGAAGAAAAACAGATGAACGGGATAAACGAATGGTATATGAATATTCAGAATATTGTTGACGACATAGACAGGTGTATAAAAAGCGGCGAGGACGAAAGGCTGACGCTCGGCAGGCTGTCGCAGACGCTTGGCTACTCGGAATACTATGTTTCAAGGAAATTCAGAGAAATATCGGGAATGAAGCTCAGGGATTATATGAGATACCGCAGGCTTGCTTTTGCGCTGAGGGAACTGAGAGATACCGACAAGGGCATACTTGATATAGCTCTTGACTATGGCTTTACATCTCACGAGGCGTTCACAAGGGCATTCAAAGCGGCATACGGAATTACTCCGAGCACTTACCGCTTACACCCTGTGCCTGTAATTCTCCGCACGGCTATAAGACCTTTCGACTGCTATCTTTTAGGCATAGGAGGAACAGGTATGGCACAGACAAACAGTGATATTAAGGTGTATTTCGTAACGATACCGGCTCATAAATTCCTGCATATCAGAAACTACGAGAGTATAGGGTATTACGACTTCTGGGAAAAGCAGAGTCACATTCCCGGACAGGATTGTGCAACTATATGCGGACTGCTTGACAGCATCAAGGGCAAGCTCGACGATATGGGCGGCGATGAGGCGAACGGCGGAAGCGGTCAGGTGATGGCATTCATTAATGAGCCTGAGGGAAGAATATGCAGCTGGGGCATTCCGCTGGCTGAGGCTTACGGTGTAAGGCTTCCTGCCGACTACAGCGGAGAGATACCAAGGCAGATGCAGATTATGGACGTGCCTGAGGGCGAGTATATCGTATTTGAACACGGACCATTTGACTTTCAGACCGAAAACAGTGCGGTTGAAGCAAAGATAGAACAGGCTATGAAGGACTTTGATTATGAAAAGTCGGGCTATGAACTTGACAAAACGCAGGGCAGGGTGTTTTACTTCTATCACGACTGCAGGAGATACTGGAAGTATATAAGGCCTGTGAGGAAAACCTGATAAACGGAAAACCGCCTTTTAATCGGGGCGGTTCTTCGGATTATGCAGGGCGATGCACTTGACACCGGCTTGATTTTGTGTTATATTATAGATACAAAAAGAGGGAAACGACAGACGGTCGCTCCCAAAATTAAGGCATGAAATAACCGTTAAGTTGGTAGCTTGGGCGGTTATTTCTTTTTATTTGTAAAATTTATAACAAAAGAAATGATACTGAATATCATAACGGTAAATCCCGTTAGGAAAATACCAATCTGAATTAAGTTGTCCAGAGTTATGTACACAGCTTCACCTCCTTTCAAAGTGCTTTGGCGCTTCGGGAGATGAATTGACCGCCTGACGTCCAAGGTTTCCCTCGAGAGTATTTTAGCATATTATCGTGGGAAATGCAACTTGGCTGAACTTGACAATGGGAGAAAATGTGTTATAATATAAATAAAGAGGGAAACGACAGACGGTCGCTCCCTAAGTTGGTAAAAAATAACCGCCTTTAGTTTGCGACATAGGGGCGGTTATTTCTTTTTATTAAAAGAAATGATTGTGAATATCATAACTGTGAAAGCAGTGAGAAATATTCCTATCTGTGTTAAATCACTTAGCGTTATGTACACAGCTTCACCTCCTTTCAAAGTGCAACGCACTTTCGGGAGATGAATTGACCGCCTGACGTCCAAGGTTTCCCTCGTGGATATTTTAGCATATTATCGGGGGAAATGCAACTTGTTCGGACTTGACAACAGCTTGATTTTATGTTATATTATAGATACAAAAAGAGGGAAACGACAGACGGTCGCTCCCTGAATTAGGTTTAAGAATAGCCGCCTTCAGCTTGCAACATAGGGCGGTTATTTCTTTTTGTTAAAAGAAAAGATTGTGAATATCATAACTGTGAAAGCAGTAAGAAATATTCCTATCTGTGTTAAATCACTTAGCGTTATGTACACAGCTTCACCTCCTTTCAAAGTGCAACGCACTTTCGGGAGATGAATTGACCGCCTGACGTCCAAGGTTTCCCTCGTGAATATTTTAGCATATTATCGGGGAGAATGCAACTTCATAAACAGCCGCTCCCAAGATTGAGTTAAAAATCAACCGCCTTTTAAATAGGGCGGTTTTTCTTGTTTTCTCCTCACGGTGTAAAAATATCGGCAAGCAGTCGTATTTTTCGTCAAAGCACTTGATTTTTCGGGCGGTTTGGTTTAAAATAATAATGATATTGCGTTCAGCAAAAATAAATTCAGAAAGGTATCTTATTTAAATGAAAATTCTGGTAGTAAATGCCGGCAGTTCATCACTGAAGTATCAGCTTATAGATATGAAGGATGAGTCGGTAATAGCAAAGGGAAATTGCGAGCGTATCGGTATAGACGGAAAGATCACTCACAAGACGTTTGACGGCAGGGAATATGTAGAGGAATGTTCGTTCCCCACTCACACAGAGGCTTTTGAAAAGCTGGTTGAGGTAATGACAAAGGGCGACGCCGCTGTTATCAAGGATATGAGCGAGATAGGTGCTGTAGGCCACAGAATAGTGCAGGGCGCTGAGGTATTCACAAAGACAACAATCGTAACGGACGAGGTTATAGATCAGATAGACGGTCTTGCAGACCTTGCTCCCGTACATAACCACGCACACGCACTTGCGCTGAGAGCCTGCAAGAAGGTTATCCCCGAAACAACTCCTCAGGTAGTAGTATTCGATACGGCGTTCCACCAGACAATGCCTCCCAAGGCTTATATGTTCGGTATGCCTTATGAGTGCTATGAGCAGTTCCATGTAAGAAAGTACGGCTTCCACGGAACATCACACCGCTTTGTATCAATGAAGTACGGCGAGGTCACAGGCAAGAGCCTTGAAGGTCTTAACATCGTATCTTGCCACCTCGGCAACGGTTCATCCATAACAGCTATCAAGGACGGAAAGTCTGTAGATACATCAATGGGCTTTACTCCTCTTGACGGTATCATCATGGGTACACGCTCGGGCAGTGTTGACCCCTCGGCTGTTGAATTTGTACAGAACAAGCTGGGCTTCACTCCCGCACAGATGAGCGACTATCTCAACAAGAAGTCGGGCTTCCTCGGACTCTCGGGTCAGTTCAGCGACAACAGAGATATTACAAGTGCCGCACAGCACGGCGACAAGCGTTCACAGCTTGTTACAGATATGCTGACATACGAGATAAAGAAGTACATCGGTTCTTACACAGCCGCTATGAACGGTCTTGATGTTGTTATCTTCACAGGCGGTATCGGTGAGAACGCTCCCGAAGTCAGAAAGGGCGTATGCGAGAATATGGAATATCTCGGCATCAAGCTCGACAACTCTGTAAACGACGGCTTAAAGGGCAAGCTCACAAAGATCTCTGCTCCCGACAGCAAGGTTGAGGTATGGGTAATTCCTACAAATGAGGAGCTTCTTATCGCCCGTGATACACTTGAAATCACAGGTCTTGACAAGAATGCGTAAGTGAAGCGATAGATATAGGCGATTTCCCCGCTCCCGAGGTTTCGGGGGCGGGGTTTTTATGCAAAAATGGGGATGGGTATTGCAAAAAGTGCGGAAAAGGAGTAAAACAGCAAAATAAAAAATGCGAAAAGGATGGAAAATGCCGAAATAAAAAATGCGAAAACAGTTTTTTGCATAATATACGGCTGATTTTATTGACGGTTTGCGGTATGCAGATAAAACGCTGTTTTTGATATAAAGCGGCTGCTTTGAAAATTACGGGATTTTTGGTTGACTGCCGGATTGAAATCGGTTATAATATAATTAGCGATAACTAACCTTAAAACAGGAGCGAAAAAACCATGCAGAAAGTAAGCAATATGACAAAGGAAGAGCTGGCGCATTACGGAACGCTTATCGGCGAAGCATTCGCCGCAGAGGGCGACGGTATTGCCACAACTGCGCCCCGTGAGGATATTATAAAGGCGTTTGAGATAATGACGGAGTATTTCTATAACTCGGGGGTTTTGTACACTACGTCCGACAATCACGAGGGGTTTCTTGCGTATTGGCGCAAAAGCACTAAAATAAAGCTGAAGCCTGCGTTACATATGGTCGGGAGAATGCTCAGGGAGATGTCATTTCGCAGTGTGAGAATAGTGGCAGGTTCAAGTGAGGAGCTTTATGCCAAAGTCTGCAAAAAGGAAAAGGATTATGTAGCGGTGTCGATGGTGGTAGTTCTGCGTGAATATCAGGGAAAAGGATATATGAAAAGGATACTGGAACACCCTTTTTCCGAAGCGGCAAGGGAGGGTATACCCTGCGTGCTTGATACCGACACTGAGCTTAAGGTAGCTAAATACACTAAGTGCGGAATGAAGAATACCGCTAAAAAGCAACTGAAATCCGGTCAGTATCTGTATACTATGGAGTACAGGGAAGATTGACGGGTTCGGATATCATATTGAATACAGATTTTTCCGTCCCGGGTTATCGGGGCGGAATTTTTGGTTGCAAGTGCAGGAAATACGCTTTTTTACGGCGGTTTTAAGCTGTAAACGCTTGACAACAGAGCCGAAATAATGTACCATTAAAGTATCTTAAAACGTAAATCCGCCCGTATGAATGGCTTACGGGCGAAAAGGAAGTAACAATGGAAAAGAAGAAAAAATCTTATCTGAGCAAAGCGGTGTTCGGATTGCTTATCGTGGCTTTTACGGTATGCTGTATTATTGCCGCACCGATAACCGAAGCCAAAGGTACGCTGTGGTCGCTGTTTCCGCCGGTCATAGCGATAGGACTTGCGCTTATCACAAAGGAAGTGTATTCCTCGCTGTTTGTCGGAATATTGTCGGGCGGAATAATCTATGCGGCGGCATCGGGAACGGGATTTGAGGGAACGTTCAAGGCGGTCGTGCAGGACGGTCTTATAACAAATCTTTCAAACGCATACAATGTCGGAATACTGGTGTTCCTTGTCGTACTGGGAATAATCGTTGTATTGATGAACAAGGCGGGCGGCAGCCGTGCCTACGGTGAATGGGCGGCGGCTCATATCAAGAGCAGACGGGGAGTTGCACTGTCAACGTTTTTCCTCGGTGTGCTGATATTCGTAGACGATTATTTCAACTGTCTGACGGTAGGCTCGGTAATGAGGCCGATAACCGACAAGCACAACATATCACGTTCAAAGCTCGCTTATCTTATAGATTCGACAGCCGCACCAATCTGCATTATCGCACCTATCTCATCGTGGGCGGCGGCGGTAAGCGGTACGGTCGAGGGTGTAAACGGAATATCGCTGTTCATAAACACTATCCCGTATAATCTGTACGCATTTTTAACGATACTTATGGTAATATTCATATCGGTGAGCGATACGGATTACGGACCGATGAAAATACACGAGGATAATGCAAAGAACGGTGATATTTTCACAACAAAAAACAAGACTTACGAGCAGGACGCACAGCCTGTTACCGAGCGTGGCAGGGTTATAGACCTTATACTTCCGGTTGCTGTGCTTATAGTGTTCTGCGTTGTGGGTATGATCTATACCGGCGGATTTTTCTCGGGTGCGGATTTTGTGACGGCATTTGCAAACTGCGATGCGGCTTACGGCCTGTCGCTCGGCTCTATCTCGGCGCTTATTGTTATAATCGCATATTATATGCTACGCCGTGTGCTGAAGTTCAACGAATGTATGGATTCTATCGCCGCAGGATTCAAGCAGATGGTGCCTGCGATACTCATACTGACTTTTGCGTGGACGCTTAAAACGATGACAAACCACCTTGAAGCAGGTGCTTTTGTTTCGGGAGTGGTACAGAGTGCAACGGCGCTGAGCGTGCTTCTGCCTGTAATACTGTTCGTGGTGGCTATCGGGCTTGCTTTTGCAACGGGTACATCGTGGGGAACGTTCGGCATACTTATCCCTATCGTTACGAGCGTGTTTGAGGCGGAGCTTGCGAATGTTTCGCAGACGGGAGAAATTCCGTCAATGGTCATCATCTGCATTTCAGCCTGCCTTGCGGGTGCGGTGTGCGGCGACCACTGCTCGCCTATCTCGGACACCACCATTATGGCATCGACAGGCGCACAGTGCGACCACGTCAATCACGTTTCGACACAGCTGCCGTATGCGCTGACAGTTGCGGCGGTGTGCGTTGTCGGCTATCTGCTGTCGGGCTTTGTGCATAACGTATTCATAGTGCTTGGCTTCTCGGCGGCTCTTATGCTGGCGGTGCTGTTTGCAATAAGATTTTTTGTAAAGAGAAAAGAAAGCAGAGGCTGAGAAATGGCAACATCGCAGGAATATATGGCAATACCGCACAATTAACGGCTATCGCCTTTGCCGCACGCTTGCTTGCATATTTCCCATCATCTTGCACAAATTTCGCTTGACAGGCGCAAGCCTGCCTGCACTCAATTTATACAATCTGACGAAAAATCTGACTGCGCAATCGCACGACAATAATTATGTGGTATTGCCATAGAATTTGTCTGTGAACAGCTTGTCGGCATCGAAAACGTGCGGTATAAAAAGATGTTCGGCGAATATATGGTTTATGTTAACGATAAGCCTGTTCTGCTCGTCTGCGACAATACGGTATATGTTAAAAAACTCCCCGAAATCGAAGAGCTTATGTCGGGCGCTGAGTGCGGTGTGCCGTATGACAGCGCAAAGGAGCATTATATACTTGATATCGAAAACATGGAGCTTACGGCAAAGGCGGTCGAGATTCTCGAGCGGATAACGCCTGTGCCTAAAAAGAAACCCAAGAAGAAATAATGTAAAAATGGGGTTGAGGGGCGTAGCCCCCAACAGGGACTAGGGGCGGTAGCCCCAGCAATATAGCCCCTTCCCGAGGGGAAGGGGTTTGGGGTTAGGGTTAGAGAATTTGCTCTATCTTTATAAAAACAGACTTTTTCTACAAGCTGATCCGCCTGCACACACAGGCGGATTTGTTTGTAGCTTTAGCAAAAATAAACCACCGCTTGAAGCGGTGGAATAAAAGACTTTA
>OLNY01000443.1_pt1 | contig 39445 bp, 39 predicted proteins | sample 1671981 | NCBI WGS metagenome assembly OLNY01 (sample SAMEA3136632, study PRJEB25190) | human gut metagenome | biome: human gut; feature: human-associated habitat; material: faeces | place: Austria | collected 2013
CACAGGGAAGAGATATTTCTACCTATTGCTTATTCATTATAATTGATATTATTCTCTTGTCAACTGTTTTTTGCAAATCAACAGACTTTTATTTTTTAATATAACATTAAAAATTAAACTTTTTGTTTTTGACGGTTGACAAATTCAGGAAAGGTTATATAATAATAGCAACAGAACCCGACACGCCTCTCAACGATGCGGACCATGTCGAGTCATTTTTTATAATATAACATATATCAAAAGCATTATTTCTCATTAAATGATGGTTTAAACAATTTCCTCCTACTCAGCAATCAATTTTGAATTATAATCCGGGATATAAAACACACAAGTGCATAATACAAATAATGCATTATCCTCTTTCAATTTTTTAAGTTGAATATCGAGAACATCAGCCGGATCAGGCAAAATTCTTTCATATTGGAAGGAAATATCATCCTTCACAATCTTCCAAGCCTTTTCGATGTTTTGCTTAATGACTATGTTACATTCCGACTTATCTACAGCAAATTTTGAATAATCATGATTTCTGTTTTCGGCAGCAACTCTTGATTTGTAAATATGATTGCTCAATTCCTGCATTGTAGCCGTATATGACCAGTAATCGTCATCAGGGATACTTTTCATATGATAAAAAGATTCTACCATAGGATAGTTCAAATACAATTTCCCCATATCTGATGATTCAACAAAATAATTCATCATTTCCGTTATCTTAGTTGAAGAAAATTGCGGATCCTGCGGGTCAAGATCAAAAATAAGTAAAATATCAGAATAGCGTTCATTAAAAACCGCTTTTCGTTCCGCAACAGTTTCATGCTCTTTAAGCAATTGCAGAATATCAACATCATCGGGGTTGGTATTCCGAAACATCAAATTATATAATGAATAAATATTTGTATTATAAGAAATAATTTGATGGCTCTGATCAATGCCATAAACACTCAACAGATGTTTTAACAACTTAACATCCGTTTTTGCCCCCTCAACCAACACAAGAATTTTAGCCTTTGCATTATCCATTAAACTCACCGCTCATATACAACTTTTCAAGATTATGACCCTCTCTCAGTTCACGGTCAGTAGCGTTTACAAGTGATGTCAACCTATCCTTAGTCAATATGAAATAACAATCCGGACGCATAATTCTGTTAGTAAGAAGATTTGTATTGTGTGATGTGAGAATCACTTGCGTTGTCTTCATTTTTTCAAGCAGTTTTACAATACTCTCTGCCAACTCATAATGGTAAAAGGCATCAAATTCATCAATAAACATAAGCGATACATTCTTGGCGGTCTTATACCAATAAAAGAATGTATAAAGCGCTTTCGTTCCGCTTGAAGCAACCTTAAAAAACGGTAACGGAACATCCGTATCAAAATAAAGGCGCTTTATTCCATCGTGATCGGTTTTAACTGTAAGATTATTGTCTATTCCGGAATCGTGTAAAAATGTTTCGAATTCTTTCAGAATATCTTCTTCAAAAATAAAATCGAAATAATCATTACTCTTTATTTTGTAACCGATATAACGATTTTCGTCAAGACTCCTAAACCAGAGCATATTATTAACATACTCCATCATTAGGCGTAAAGGATGACTTTCATCAAGAACCGTATTATTCATAACATACTTTAATACCGAATCAACATCCTGCAATGACCAATTAAGTGTGGGTGACAGTTTACGGATCCCTTCCATTACACCTTTTTTACTCTCGTAGTCATATTCAAACACCAAATCATTATTTAAGCACAACTTCTCATAAAGCAAAGACTGCTTCTCATCTTTATGATAGGTGTAATCAATTTCATTGCCATCAAAAGAAAACACATAATGAAAAGCAGCATAGGCATTTGCATTTTCAACATTAAGATAATAGTCATAAAGATTAGGAGTAACATTCTTTACCGAAAGATGTGAAACAATATCAAATAATGCAAGTCCTATATTGGATTTGCCGATTGAATTCTTTCCGTAAATAATCATTTTGCTTATAAGATCATTATTTACACAATCAGTATTAAAACCGTAATCGCGCACATCGGAAAAATCAAGGCTGAATCGGTTCTTAAAGTTTTTAAACCCCGCAACCTCAAACAGTTTAAGCATATGATTTCCGCCTTCCTGACTTTACAGCTCACACTCCGCCATAAGTCTTTAAATAACTATTTAAAATCCCTTTAGGATTAAAACAGATTCAAGTAATATTACTTTATTACATATTTTATCATAAAAGTTTTTTATTATCAAGTCAGAAATATCAAATTAGTCATTGCTTTTTACATTAACACTTCCGTCACCGTCCCATCCTTAAAACATATTTTTATCATATCGGCCGACATAACCTTTATACAGTCTATAAGCTGCCTTACTACTTTATCGTCATATTCAACGGGATGATTTTTAAGCCCTGTTACCACCTCGCGCATTTCATTAAGCATATCGCCGTCGAGGGCGGATGCCCCGCTCTGCATTTCTTCAAGTTCATCTTTTACCGAGTATAGCTCGGCGTACAGCTCGCTGAATTTATAGTCGAGCTCACCGCTTTGCGCCTCGTCACTGTTAAGCCTTGCAAGATCGTCAATAACCTTTTCTATTTCCGCAATACGTCTTTGCCTTTGGATTATACCGTCCGTATCTCGCTGCGACCCAAAGCTTTCAATATGATTCATTATGCCGCCGATATTTATTTCTTCCGAATTTGCCTTTTTTGTTATCGCCGCGGCTATTGCGTTATGCAGCCTGCTTTCTTCAACCGAGGGAGAATTTTTACAGTATTTTTTACCGTAGTCAAGCCGGCTCACGCAGCGCCAGACGATTTTCTTCTTTCCGTTACGCGACCATGTGCATCTCCTATACGGTGTTCCGCATTCTCCGCAGTACAGCAGTTCGGTAAGCGCATATTTCCCCGAATATCTTCCGAGCTCGGTTTTTGTACCCGTCTGCTTTACCTTTTTCTTTCCCGCCCTGCGCGCTATTTCTTCCTGCACCTTATCGAAAATTCTGCGTTCGATAATCGCCGGATGGCTGTTCTCCACATAATACATAGGCAGCTCGCCGTTATTCTTTTTTACCCGCTTGCTTATAGGGTCGGTTATATATGTCTTTTGCAGAAGCGCGTCGCCTTTGTATTTTTCGTTTTTAAGTATTGACTTTATGCGTTCTGAAAACCACCTGTTTCCCCCGCCCATTGTGGGAACATTTTCTTCCGTCAGCCGTTTGGCTATTTCAAGATAGGTTGCCCCTGCAAGAAAGTCGTTGTATATACGCCTTACAATATCCGCCTGCTCCGGAACAATTTCGGGCTGACCGTCCGCGCCCTTTCGGTAGCCGAGGAATGTTTTATAGCTGAACCTGACATTGCCGTTTTTAAGACTTTGCCTTATTCCGAGCTTTACATTCATACTTATAGATTCGCTTTCTGCCTGCGACAGCGCGCCGAACAGGGTCAGCAAAAGTTCGCTTGATACCTGAATTGTATTGATGCCCTCTTTTTCAAAGATTATAGGTATTCCAAGCTGTTTCAGTTCTCTTACATACATCAGGCAGTCAAGGTTATTTCTTGAAAATCTTGAGACGGATTTTGTTACTATCATATCTATTTTACCCTTACGGCAGTCCTCAATCATCTTCATAAAGCCGGGGCGCTTTTTCGCAACGGTGCCTGTTATTCCCTCGTCGGCATAAATGCCCGCCATCTGCCATGTGGGTTTCATCATAATCATTTCGGTATACATGGCTTTCTGCGTTTCAAAGCTGTGTTCCTGTTCTTCCCTGTCTGTTGAAACACGGCAGTATGCGGCTACTCTTTTCGGGCGCATATCTATGCGACTTTCCCCCTGCATTTCGGCTATCGGCGGTATTACCGTAACCTTTCTTACCGTCTGTGCGCAAATATTCATATTACGAATCCCCCTTTCCTAAAACAGTTCCGTTTTTTAAAGTAAGTCTTACCGTTCCGTCCTTTTCCATAACCGTCGTCTTTACAGCTCTTAGAAATATTTCACCCGAAAATTCCGAAAGCGGAGCCGTGTTTATAAGCTCCGCTTTCATTCTCTCGGTTATATGCCTTGCAGTTTCGTTTTCTCTGTATTTTTCCTCCGCACATTCAAATATAAGTTTTTGAACAGCCGTTATATCCACCTCTGCCGCGGCTGTCATTCTTTCTATTTCAGCCGTTTTCAGAACAACCCCCTGCGACTCGGTATATCCTTTATCCTCTCCGTTTTCCGTGAGTGACGGGGAATGTATAAGCCTGTTTATTATTTTGGTAATATCTTTCTTTACCTCCGATACGGTTTTATATACCGTCATCCTGCAATCCTCGCACACCCAGCGTTCGGCCTTTTTATTGCTGTTGTCCGTTATGTGTCTGAGCCTACCGCCGCAAAGCGAACACCGCACCGAGTCCGTAACAGGCTTGTCCTCGCTGCAAACGGTATATTCCTTAGCCCTGTTTCCTTTTTGCTTTATACTGCCCGCTGCGCTATACAGTTCGGCGGATATTATCTCGGGATACTTTTCGTTTCCGCAGTACCTTGCGTCATCTATTATTCTTTTTACACGGCTTTTATTCCAATCGGCTTCTCCGGGAAGATATTCCGCACCCTGCGCTTTAAGCGTCGCGGCAATATCTTTTAATACAAGACCGTTTACATATTCCGAAAATATGTTTTTAACCGTTTCCGCTTCAGCGCCGTTTATTACAACCGCTCCGTTCTTCATTTCGTAGCCGTAGGGTATTTTCCTGTTTTTCATTTTTCTCTGCACCTTCTTCTGTCCGGTATTTTTTCGGATACTGTAAGCCCGCCCGCAAATTCTATCCGTACTTCCCCGTTGTTCGGAACGGTAATGCCTTTAACCGTTTCGGCAAACAGTTCGGAATCAAATTCCGTTAACGGTTTCTTTAAATCCGTAAGCCTGTTATTAAGCGTTTTCAGCCCCGAAAGTGTGCCGTTTTCATCTCTTTCCTCAAAGAGCCTTGTGCGTTCCTTTCTTAATGCGGTTATCTTGGAATTTACCGCGGATATCTGTTCCGAGTATTCAAAGCTCCGTATAATACCCTTTGAGTGAAGTCTTGTTATAAGGATATTCTTATCGCTTAATTCCGCGATTTCCCTGTCTATCTCCTTTATTTTAAGAGTGCTGTTGCCTGCCCTCATATACAGGTTTTCCGTCTGCTGTATTGCGAGCAGCAATATTTCGCACCTATACTCCCGCAGCTTATTTACCGCTGTTATATATGCCTCGTATATATCGTCTTCGGGTACACGCCTTGAATTACATTTTCCCGAATCAGATTCATGAATATTGCACGACCAATATGCTTTTCCTGAAACCTTTTTCCTGCCGAATGTTCCGCCGCACGAGCAGCGAATCTTACCGTTGAGTGTTCGGTCGGCTGTTTTTTTATACGGCTTTCTGTTTCTTCTTTCTTCGGTAAGGCGTACCGCCGCCCCATATTCCTCTTTTGAGATTATCGGCGGATTGGTATCCTCAACAAAATATTTCGGCACCTTGCCGTTATTGGGCTTATTCTTAAACGGCTCTGCCGCGTCGGTATATGTTTTCTGAAAAACAGCGTTGCCCGTATACCTTTCGTTTCCGAGAATATACTCAACCGTGCTTCTCTGCCAAGGCGTTCCCTCTCTGTTAGGCACATTCATTGAATTGAGCATATCTGCTATTGTCTTTTTTGCAACGCCCGAAAGGTAGTTTTTAAATATCTGCTTTACAACCTCTGCCTCATCCTCTACGATAACATATTCGCCGTTTTCTATTCTGTATCCGTACGGAGTATGGCTTGCAAGGTATGTTCCGTTTTTCATTCGGCGGTTTATGCTCCATATCATATTTTTGGAGATTGATATGGATTCTTCCTCGGCCTGTGCGCCGGATACCGCAAGCAGCACCTCGTTTGACATATATGCCGTATCTATATTTTCTTTCTCAAACAGTATGCTCACGCCGTTTTCTTTAAGCAATCTTGCGTACATAATAGAATCGACCGTGTTTCTTGCAAATCGGCTAACCGATTTAGTAAGTACACGATCGATCTTTCCGTTTTTGCAGTCGTTTATGAGCCTGCAAAAATCATCTCGGTTTTTAGTCTTTGTTCCGCTTATCCCCTCGTCTGCGTATATATCCACAAGCTCCATACACTCATTATCCCCGATAAGCCGGGTATAGTATCTTACCTGTGCCGAGAACGAATGAAGCTGATCGGCGGAATCGCTTGAAACTCTGCAATAGGCTGCCGTTCTTATCTTTCTCTCTTGGGGCGCTGCGGCGTTTATAGCCGTCACGGTTCTTTCCATCGCTTTTCACTCTCCTTTCCGACACAATATATACCACATAGGTTCGAATAAATCCAGACATAAATGCATCTTTTTGAAATGTTTTTATTTAAGACATATTTTACTTCTAAAACTGTTGACAAACGAACGACACATTGCTATAATAATAACAGAAAGGCTACCTAATAGACGGTTAGCCCTGTGGTTAGAGAAATAAATCGCCAACTTTTAACAGGGGTATGGCGGTTTATTTCTTTTTAGTTATATTTATAACTAATGCAATAATTGCTGTAATCAATGAACCAAATAGGAACAATGAATCATAAGTAACCATTGGCATCCCTCCTTTCCGGAGGGAAAAGTAAAGCCCTCCTTTGTTCAGAAGAGCCAACCGCCTACCGCTTGGTAGCCTTTAAGGGTACATAAGTACCGATAATATATTACTATATTCGACACCGGCTTGTCAATACAAAATCAAAACAATACACTACTTTTCTTTGCTTATAATATCCATCATTTCTTTAGGTGTAACTACAAATGCTTTTTCGGGGAAGTGCTTTAAATTACCCGTCACTAAATATGCATCAACATCCTTGCGTGCTTCCATTACTATTTCGTAAAATACAGCATCATCCGGATCCGGTAAATATTCATCAATAGGCTTTTTATCCACATAAATTGCTTGTTTTTTTAATTCATTCATTAACAGGATAACGGTATCCGCATCAAATCCGAATTTTTTGCGGCTCAGTACCTCTGTATATTCATCAAAAATTTCTTCATTCGCAAGCAAACTTATATTTCCCGTTAAAACTTCCCTTAAAACAGCAGCGGGAGTTGAATTGCTTTTCAACATTGCAGATACAATAACATTTGTATCAACGACAGCGAAATATTTCATTGGTATTAACCTTCCTTTTTCCGTTCCTTACGGCAGGCTTCAATTTCTGAATTTATTTCTTCCAATGTCATTTCCGAAACTCCGTTATTCACTGCGCCTGCATTAAGTTTTTTCATAAGGCTTAATGCTTCAGAAGCATTATACTCGTCTTTCGGGACAACCATACTAAACGGGATACCGTTCACAATAACTGATCTCTTTAAAAACATTCTCATTGCAGTCGACAGATCGATTCCCAATTCCTCATATATTTTGGTGGCCTCATTTTTTAAATCGTCATCAACTCTGAATTGAACAATAGAAGTAGCCATTACAATTCCTCCTTGAAAAATCGTTTTCTGTATTTCAATTATAATACAGTGTATGCTGTTTGTCAATAATTATTCATTGGATTTTTGATTTGGCTCTCAGCTTTCATTTATATATAGGATTTGATGTTTTTCACTTATATAATAGTCAATATCAAATTCCGATTTCGGAATTTAATCCGAAGTTTATATGTTTTTATTCCTAAATCGGAATTTACGAAAAGTATACCATCGGCTTGTCAATACAAAATTAAAAAGGACGCACCCTTTTCTATATGCAATATTGATTTGTGTCTATTATTAAATCGCTGTTATAATCCTTTGCCGCTATATCTATAATGTGGGGCAAAGCCTTTTTATCTATGTACCCCATTTTAACAAGTATTCTAAGAATACATATCTCACGGTAAAATGCGCTGTTACGGGTTTTCATAATTTTTTACCTCCATATTTTAATTGATCTTACGGCAGCGGTATGCCTTTATACCGTTCCCGTAAAACCAATTAGGAAAAATGACCGCAACTGTTTTTTAAGAACGGTTACGGTCATTTCAGTATCAATCGTTTGTTTCGTCCGTATTTGTCCACGACGCCCCGAACACTGGGAACGCACCCTCCGGCAATGCATTTTGCCTCATTGGAATCTCACCACCCCCGGGATCTCCGCAGGCCGCCCGATCTCTCGTGACGGAAGTATCTTTAATTCTTCTGCCTGTCATCGCCATCGTTACGGATGCGCCGTACCGTCCGGACGGAGTCCAAGTGGCTTATCGGTCGCCCGACAGCAGAAGGAAGGTAAAGGATGCGCTGTACTATTCTGTTTTCAAGGAACGAGTTGGGGGGTGAAATATGCCCCTCACTCGTATAAAGGAAAAAATCTTACTTTCTACAACCGAAAATTTAAAATTTCTGCTTGTTTTCTTATTTTTGTACATATTTTTTTAATGCGTTTACTTACCGCTTGCTGAGATATTCCGAATTTTTCGGCAATTTCGGATTGCGGAATATTTTTGTAAAAGTATAAGTCAATCATTTCCTTTTCTTCCTTATCCAATTTTTCCAATATCGAATATAGCTTGTCCGACATTGTCATCTGAGAAAATGCGTCTTCAACATTATCCGCAGAAACGCAAATATAATCCACGCCATTGTCTGTATCTGTATCCAAAGACTCAACAGACAGCAGTCCGTATTTCTTATTCAGTTTTTTTATGTATTTTTGTCTTTCATATGTTCGATAAAAATATTTGTAGTTTTCATAATTAACCTCCATAAGAAATCCTTGCAAGCTAACATAATATTTTTCCGTATAACCGAGTTCTTTTTCTTTACGGATGCAAAATTCTTTATATGTCAATTCTATATATTTACCGTTTTCTATTACGAAAACTGCTTTTGGGTTCTTTTTCAATTTATTTTCCTCCGTTCAATCATTTCTGAAAATCTCCAAAACGATTGATGCGGAGGGCTGCGGCAGCCGCATTTATAACGCCGCCGCAGCTGCTTTATATACAGAACGCAAAAGGTCTGACCAATTTCAATGCCTTTTCGGGCGGCAATTTTATTGGTCTTTTCTTCTTTAATTTCGTTAATTTTACGGGCGTTATTACAGCCCGCTTTCTTTAAAATACAGCTTGTTCGGAGTTTTAAACCCCTTACAGCTATATCTTCACCTTATGCCTTCTTTTATTTTTCACTTAGTCACCTTGCAGTCGCCTACGGCGCGCTCATTCTTTCCTTTGTTTTGTATGCAGCAAGGTTTATACAGTACATCGGTATCCGTTCCCTTTAAAAATGTAGAATTATGTTTTATTTTGTCGAATAAAAAAAGAACGAGCGCCAAACTTGCTTTTCACAAGTTCGGCGCTCTGTTGCATTTTTATGGCATCCTTTTTCATTCCCCATCTAATTACTCTTTATATTTATGGCTGATATCTCAAACTCAAAAGAAAATAATTAAACTTTCACTTTGATTTTTTGTTGCACATCTGGAAGAATATATTTTCAACATCCATGCTTCAATTTTTTCAAAATGTAACCGTTTAAGCATAGTTGCTACCATATAATAGCACATTGTAACAATAGCTGTTCTCAAAGAGAATAACCATTTGAAATTTCTTATTAATTACTACAACTTTTTCTTTTTGCGATTTGCGCCATATTGCGTATATAGTCACCGTGCGGTTTAAACATTCTTATTGATGATTAGAAACAAAAACAGCAATCTCATACGGACGGAACGCCGTATTCCCTGCCTTGCGGTCAAGATAATTGTGCAAGATTTCACTGCCAAAGCCTTTTGAGTCTTCAATTGCGGACGGCTGTTCAAAATTGCATACTACGGTAAATACGCGGTCATCCAGTGTGCGTGTAAAAATAAAGAAATTGTCTTCTTCAGCAGAAATCACATCGGTCACACCGCGGCGCAATGCCGGCTCCTCACGACGCAGACGAAGCAAATCCCGGTAGAATCGAAAAACCGATTTTTCCGCCTGTTGATCAATTGCCAGGTTGATCTCATCAGCACGGCTGGCAATAGGCAACCAAGGCTCATGCGTTGAAAATCCGGCATATCTGGAATTATCCCAGGCAAATGGACGGCGCGCATTATCCCGGGAACCGAAATTGACCTTGTTCAATGCCTCTTTTTCAGTACAACCGGCTTTCAAAAACTCTTGATATGCATTAAAGCACTCTAAATCGTTAAAGCTTGTCATACTGTCATAGGACGAGGTGGTAATACCGATTTCCTGCCCTTGATAGATAAACGGAATACCGCGCAAAAGATAAAACATTGCCGCCACACATGTCGCACTCTCATAGCGCAGAGAATGGTCATCTGCTACACGGGAAATGAAAGGTGCATTATCGTGGTTATCGGTAAAGAGCGAGTGGATCAAGCCAAAGTCTTGCAACTTAAGCTGCCACATTACGATCTTATCGCGCACCTTTTTAAGATTTTTTTCACCCGGCGTAAATTTTCCGACACGCCCCGCTTCCAAATGGTCAAACTGGAAAAGGGTGGAAAGCTCACCACGGTCATAGTCTATATGGCGACGGATCTCATCAATATCCCCAGCCCAGCACTCACCAACCGTGAAAATATCCTTAACATTATCCCGCCCGAACATGGCGTGGATATACTCATGCAGATGCGGGCCAAAGGAGTTCTGGCCATCAAAGTTTTTGGAAATCTGGTCGATCACATCAATTCGAAAACCGTCAACTCCAAGATTAACCCAGTAATTAATTACATCCTGTATTTCCTTAACAACAGCCGGATTCGTCCAATTCAGATCCGGCTGCTGCACTGCATATGAATGCAGATAATACTGCTCGCGCTCGTCATCGTACTGCCAAGCCGATCCGCCGAAACTGGCTCCCCAATCGTTCTGAGGCTTATCAAACCAATAATAGTAATCCCTGTACTTTTCCTCCCCTTTGCGTGAACGGATGAACCACTCATGCTCATTTGAGGTGTGATTCGGCACAAGATCCATAATCAGTTTCATTCCGCGCTTGCGCATTTCGGCTATCAGACAATACATATCCTCCATTGTACCATACTCCGGCGCAATACACCGATAGTCTGAAATGTCGTATCCATTGTCATGACCAGGGCTTTTATAGCACGGACAGAGCCAAATTGCATTAACACCGAGATCTTGCAAATAGTCCAACTTTTCAATAATGCCCTGAATGTCACCGATGCCGTCTCCATTCGTATCCTTAAAACTTTTCGGATAAATCTGATAAATCACCATATCCAAAAAGTTTTCGTATTTTTTCACCATGTGTAGCATAAACAATCTCCTTTTATTATTTTTATCTCTGCACTCTGCCCAAACCATTACCATCAGCAGGGCTTTCAACCTCGGATACCTTAACGCCGTTGAAATCATCCTCGAGCGAGTGCTTCAATACCGCCGCTGCTGTGGTGACCCATCGGTCACAACAATATATGTTTTACACTTACCTCTATTGCATTAAAATTAACGTTTGCAACGGTTTCACAACAATATTTTCGGTCGTTTTTTCTTTGGTTCCCGTGTTTACCCATTCGGATTTTGTTTCAATCTTTTTTTCGTTGTCGGAAAAGTTTTGAACAAACACATATGTATTTCCTCCGTCAGTTCGGCTGTGCGCGGTAACGCCCTCGGGCAATTCCCCGTCAAACGCGCCGCTTATACCGCATCCTTTAAGCAATCTTGATACCAGCATATCCGCAAATGCGCCGTCGTCTCTGAACGCCTGATAATACGCCTTGCCGTTGCCGTAGCCGTTTGCCGTAAGTGCAGGCATACCGGCGTAAAAATCCTCGGTATAGCGCGCCAGCACCTCTGCACCCTCAGTATGAATCAGCTCGCAGTAATCCGCCGCTCTGTATTCCTTGCCGTCATTCATTCTTACGGTGTTGCTGTCCTCGGGGTAGAGCGTGTCAATTTCTTCATTCCAAATACCGAATACCTTTCTGAGCCCCGCTCCCGGGAAACCACCCAAGTAACATAAATCGTTTTCGTTCACCATAGCGGAAATATATGTGAACAGCAGCGTTCCGCCGTTTTTAACAAAGCGTTCAAGCTTTTCGCCCAGAGGTGCTGATACGGCATAGCGCATAAAATCGACGGTATCCTCTTTACAATGGTTGACGCACGAACTGTAAACAACAGGTCGGTAATTGTGAGTCAATGCGCGAGACTTTTGAAATGAAAATCAATGTGTTTGACACCTTTATCCCAGCCTCCGTGCGAGTTACCGAAGCGCAACCCTGCCAATGAATATCAGGCGTTGAGGCATCCATAAACAGCTCATCACCCTTAGAAACAATAATTTTCTCATCGCCAAAGGTAAGCTCCGCTTTGCCCTCCAGTATAATAGCCACTGAATACTTACCGTCATTAGGCATTTCAATTTCTGCCTCAACACAATGCAAGTCCATTGAAAACTTATCGGTTAAATCGGTTCCGACAAGATTTTGTATTGTATCAGCCTTAAACTCCAAATGCTTGACAAACTTATTTCTGATTTCCTGCTCAGTAAAGCCTTCGTAACGGTACTAATACTTGCCTGTACCGAATTGCCAAGGCTGTTTATGTAATACCAAAACGAAACGGTATACTCTGTATTCTTTTCAACCTCAAAGTTACGGAAGAATGCGTCGTACGACCAGCCGTAACCGGAAGCCACATTCATTCTGAAGGAGCCGTTGCCGCCATGTTTTACATCGGTGGAATACGGAGTTGACGCACCCCTATAACCTGAACGGTACCAGTTATCAAAATCATAGACGCCGCCTGTAACAGAAGCATCGCCGCTTGTGCCGCCCTTAATTGATTCTCTGGTTAAGGAAGAATCCTCAAAATCGCCGTTCTTAATTAAGTTCGTTGATTCTGCCGAATTTTTGAAAATTATAGCAGTATTCAGCGATACCAAAACAAGTGCCGAAGAAATTACAAGCGCAAGCAATTTTTTGTGTTTTTAATTCTTTTCATATGGGTAAATCTCCTTTCGTTTGTGCATCAATTAACCTCTAAAAGTGTTTTTTTATCAGCATAGCAATCGTTGCCCACAAAGATTTCAAATTTTCCTTTTTCAACTACGAAATTGCCGTTTGCATTATAAAAGCCTAATTCCCTGTAACCGACCTCGAAGTCAAGCTCTTCTTCATTATTCGCCTTAACAAAAACGCCCTTGTATTGCTTTAACTCTCTAATCGGTCTTGCCATAGAAGTCGCTACATCTTTAACATATAACTGTACAACCTCTCGACCGTCGGTTTCGGAAATATTTCGTACTTTAATCTTTATCTTCAGTGTTTTTCCTTCTTCAAGCTCCTTGAGAGAAATTTTTCTGTTTGATAAATCAAACGATATATCAAAATCAGAATAACTCAAACCGAAACCAAACGGATACATCGGAGCAGCCTGACAATCGTGATAATTCAAATATCCGTCATAATATCCGTTAACCGCTCTGGAAGCAGCGGTAGTATTGTAATATATCGGAATCTGACCTGTGCAATAAGGTAATGTCATCGGTAATTTTCCACTTGGGTTCACCTTTCCGAACAAAACATCCGCAACAGCATTTCCTGTTTCGGTCCCCAAATTCCCGCACCATACAATGGCATCACAGTATGGCTCAATTTCCTTAATGGCAATCGGTCTGGCATAAAACAAAAGTGCGACAATCGGTTTTTTCTTTACATACGCATTTTTTACAATATTAATCATTCTGTCACTTATTTCAATGTTGGAAACAGAATTTGCCTCGCCCGTCATCATCTTGGTTTCGCCCAAACACAGAACGGTTATATCGCCCTTGTAATTAGCAACACAAAGTTGTTCCTCCTCAAAGGCAGAATCTCTATAATTTATGTCACACTTAGGATAATTTCCTTTTATTCCTTCCAGAACTGAGGTTACATCTTCGGGATTTCCGTCAAGCACCCAGGTTCCCAAAACATTTACCTTATCTGTAACCATAGGACCTGCCAAAGTGATTGACGACTCCAGATTCAACGGCAAAATATTATCCTTATTCTTAAGAAGCACAATACTTTCGCCTGCCAGCCGCCGAGCATCCCTTTTGTGCTTATCCTTATCCACCGAATATTTAGGTATGTAGGGCTTTTCAAAAAGTCCCAATCTTAATTTAACCCTCAAAATCCGTCTGACCGAATCATCAAGTTGTTCTTCAGAAACCATTCCTTGTTTGATAAGCTCTTTGAGATGCTTTAAATAGCATGCGCTTACCATTTCCATGTCAAGTCCGGCATTGAAACATAATTCAGCCGCTTGTTTTTCATCCTCCGCAACGCCTTGACATATTGTTTGCGGTATTGCGCCCCAATCACTGACGATAAATCCGTCAAACCCTAACTCTTTTTTCAAAACATCGGTTAGCCAATAACGGCTGCTTGAGCACGGTTGACCGGAAATTTCATTAAAGGCAGCCATTACGGTTTGGGCTCCGGCATCAACCGCTTCCTTATAAGCAGGCAGATAGAAATTCCTTATAGTATACTCCGAAATTTCTGTTTTAAAATAGTCCCTTCCGCCTTCACTTGCTCCGTATCCTAAATAATGCTTTGCACAAGCAGCAACGGAATCTTCAGCAGCCAAATCTTCGCCTTGAAACCCTTCAATCATTGCCCTTGCCATTTTTGAGCCCAAATACGGATCCTCGCCCGGTCCTTCAACACATCTGCCCCAACGCGGATCTCTTGATAAATCAACCATTGGCGAAAAGGTCCAATGGACGCCGTCTCTTGCAGCTTCCCGTGCTACATTTCGGTAACATTCCTTCACTAACGCATCATCGAATGAAGCCGCCGCAGTCAAAGCAATCGGCAGAACCGTATTATGTCCGTGAATTACATCTCTGCCGAAAATCACGGGAATACCTAACCTTGATTCCTCCACGGCAACCCGCTGGAGCTCGTTCAAAAGATTTGCAGAGACATTATCGGCATCATCATTACCGGCTTGTGCCGTGGTGGATAGAATAAATGAACCGATATTTCCTTTTCTGATTTCTTCAAATACCTTTTCATCCGGCACAAGCGGAGAACTTATCTGATTTAACTGGCCGATTTTTTCATCGATTGTCATTTGCGAAAGTATTTTTTCAATTCTGACATCTAATTCTTCCATGTCTTCCCTCCAAAGCGGTATCCTATAAAACTCCATAAGTGACACAACCCCACCTTACATATATATTTTATACCACAAAACCGAATTGATTTATATGCATACATTGACTTATTTTTTACTATATTGACTTGTTTGTGTAAAACACAAAAAAGTTAAATTTTCGCGCGTTGTAAAATGAAGTTGAAATAAAATAAAAAAATAGGTCCATAGTGACGAACCTGTGGTAGAATTAGTTTGCTATAACAATTCCGAAAGGATCATCACTATGGACAATCCGAATTATACCACAGAACACAGAAAAGGGCAACATCTTTTAAACGAAGAACGATACGACATTCAAGTGCGTTTAAAAGACGGCCGGTCGATATACAAAATAGCGAAACATCTCGGACGAGCGTATAACACTATTAAAGACGAGGTCGAACGCGGAACAGTCACATTGTATAACGGTAAAGTAAAACGGTATAAAGCAGATCAAGAAAAATCAGGTGTTTAAAACCGTAACCGGAGACAACGGTTCCGAATTTGCCACATTGGCGGATTTTGAAAAATACGGAATGTCGGTATATTTCACGCACCCGTATACATCCTGCGAGAAAGGTACAAATGAATGTCATAATAAAATGCTGCGCAGATTCATTCCAAAGGGTAAGCCTATCAGTTCTTATACAGCCGAAGATATTTGCTATTTTGCCGATTGTATAAACGGATTACCGAGGAAAATTCTCGGATACCGCACCCCAGAAGAGCTGTTTGAGAAGGAATTAGATAAAATTTACGCCGCCTAATGTCGCGCCACTTTGGATTTCCTCCGTTCGGGGCTACGCCCCTCTCTTCGTAAATCCAAAGTCCTCTACCATAAAGTCACTGCTATTTTAATTTTGTTTCAACTTGCTATTGCAATTTGCGTTTTATTTAATTTCAAAAAGCCGTATTAAATATTACCTTTTAATAATAACTTTTTTTAAAAGCGTTGCCGTTGGTCAACATCTTCTTTAAATACTTTCCCTTTCCATTCCATTGCAGAACAGAAAAAACAAATAAATATTTATCCCTCCAAAACAAGCACACCATACGGCTCTACCGTTATATCTCCCGTATAGCTTTTACCTGTAAGTACATCGCACAGCGGTTTATCATTATGGTAAATACCGCCTTTTCCGCATATATCGACCAGTATAACGCCCTTTTTGTTTTCACCCTTACGGTCGGCAACCAGTATTGAATTGCCCTCGGTACGGTTGCATGGGATTTCCGCTTCCTTACAGGCGTAGGTTATGAGCTTACGCATATCGTCATAATCGGGCAGAGTACCAAGTATTATAACCGTACCCTTGCCGACCTTATATTGCTGTAAAATGCTTAATCCCTCTATATATTTACTGCCAAATTTCACGTTGGCAATATCTGCGTTATTATCGGGTTTGAACAGCTCGTAATACATATTGCCGCCGAATTCCGTGCCGTCGCTCCATTCGCTTTTTACACGCTTTTCAGCATCGGGCACAAAGCAGTTCAAATAGGCAGGCGTTAGGCTTTCAAGCATACCGTGCAGTCTATCCGTATATTTGGTGCCGTCTGCGGTGCGTATATCGGTCATAGGACCTGTTACCCATACGCCGCCGTTTTTAATCCATTCGGCTATAGTCTGCCTTAATGTTTTTATTGAAAAATCCGAATTGATCAAATCCCGACTCATTTCTGCCGGTGGGCATATTGCCGGTGAAAATCTTGTTATCGGGGTCGGTTTCATCAACGGTGACATTATCAAGTCCCCAGCTAACGCCCGTAACAAGCGGATACCGATAGACAGCCGCACTGTTGACAGAGGAAATAAATTCCTTTGCCGTGCCGGTGCTTGCGCTTATCTCGCCGTAATAGAAAACATCGCCGCCCTTAAGTATACCGCCGGAAACGGTGAACGCCATTGCGGAGCTGAAGGTGTACTCGCCGGTCAGAAGGTCGTAGTCGTAAGCGTTACCCGATGCTTCTTTTAATCTTGTGTCGGTATCATAAACCACATAACCCTCAAAGTCCTCGGGGATTTTGACTTGTCCGTAGATATCGCTCGCGGTAGCTTTAACAAGCTTGCCGTCTGACGGCACAAGGTAAACCGTGCAGTTCATAAGTCTGCCGAAAGCGGTAAGCCAGCCGCCCTCAATAGGCTTATCGGTAAAATTCTGGAAATTTACGGTAAGCTCCTTGCCTGCGTCATTCTTGAAATAATATGCGACAGAATGAACGGCGGACAGTTTAAGCCCTGCCTCCTCAGGCGTTTTGCAGTCGATATAGACCCTTACCTCGCCCGAGGGATCGTAATTTGCCGAAACACGGTTTAGCGTTTTGCCCGATACAACATCGGTCATCAGGTTGTTCTGCGCAACCCCTTCGGTGTTCCAGCCGGCTTTGTAATTTTCCGTGTCTAAAAGCTGATAGGTTTGAATAGCCGTTTCGGTGTCCGACGCGGTTTCAGCCGACGCCGTGAACAGCGTACTGCAAGCCGAAGCCAGCAGCATAGACGCGGTTGCAACGGAAAGAAGACGCTTTAGAAATGCTGTTTTTCTCATTGGTATTCCTCCTTTTTTTAATAAATAATAAGCTGTGTTTGATAACCGTGTTACACTCTTAAAGGGGCGAGCAATTGCCGTCCGTAATATATTTAAGGTCTCGGGTGGCAGGCGCCCGCCACATATCTGCGCGTTACGGCTGTCAAATCACTCGTCTATTATTTTGAAACCCTGTCATAATAGGTCTGCCATGCAGAAAGATACTTACTTAAGCCCTTCTTGTTAAGCTCGTTTGCCATTGCAGTCCAGTCTGAGGTCAAGCTCTTGCTGCCCTTGACATATTCAATATAAGTTGAGTTCATACTGTCAAAATAGGTGCGGTACTGGTTAATGCTCTTAACCTCGGTTTTGCTCTGGAAGGCGTTTGACATAGTTTTTTGGTTATACTTCTTAACGCGGTCTGCCATTACCTTATCCGCCGCCTTACGCTGCTGATCGATATAAGAGTTTCCCGATGTCTGATATGTGGCACCGACTAAGAAGTAGCGTCCTGTCATTGTCCATTTAGGTCCTAAAATATCGCTTGCAGACGCGGTCTTGCCCGTTGACTTGTAGGTAGTGTCGTTTTCCTTTGTGTAAAGGTAGCCCGGAGTACCGTAGCAGCTTAACATATAACCGTCGTTGGTGTAGAGATAATCAAGGAAACGGAGCGCCGCAGGAACGTTTTTGCACTTCTTGGTGATAAAGAACGCATCGGGATAGAAATTGTTCATAACATTAGTATAAACGGGATAGTACTCTCCGTTATCCTCACCCGAGGTCGGCCACGGGCAGATTTCATACTGCTTTACAAGCTCATTGCTTAGATTTCCGGGCCAGCCCCAAAAGAACGCGCCGACCTTTCCGCTTGCAATAAGGGTCTTGAACGCGGCGTTGTCGCCCGCCCAGTTGTCGATTGTGTTCTTATCAACAAGATTTTCTTTGTAAACCTTGTTCCAGAAGGTGGCGCAATTTTTAAGATTGTCGGTAGCGCCGCCGTAGGTCACCTTGCCGTTCGGAGCGACAAAAATTCCCGGCGATACGCCCCACGGCTGTGTGAAGAAGCCGCCGGACGACCATGTAGCATAAGGAATCTCGTCAGCCTTACCGTTTCCGTTGGGGTCTTTAGACTTAAAGGCTTTAAGCATATTATAAAAATCATTCATGGTCCGAGGCATTGAAATACCTAACTTATGAAGCCATGTCTTATTGATCCAGAGATAATGCTGGTCATAGTTAAAGTCCTGTGTGCCGCCGGCGATGGAATACATTTTGCCGTTGGTCGTCTTTACCAAATCCCAGAGATTATAATCGTTATAGAACTTGTAAATGTTGGGCGCATACTTTTTCAGCATATCCTTGGTGATTTCAACAAATACGCCCTCGGCGCCGTACTGCTGAACATCCTGATCGGTAATCTTGCAGCCGCGGGCGAATATATCGGGCAAGTTGCCGCTCTGGAGAGCCAGCGTCTTGCGCTGAGACATTAATTCGTCGTTTACAAGGTCAAACTTGATATCGATATTCGTCATTTTGGAATAGGTTTTGGTGAACTGAGATTTATTGGTGTCACCGATATCCGCAGCACGGGTTATCGCCATAATCTTAAGGCTTTCCTTTTTCTTTACAATCGGGAAACCGCTTAAATATGTATTCCCCTCAAGGTTCTTTGAGCCGGAGTTTGTTCCGCCGTTCGTACCCGTAGCGGTTCCTCCCTTACTGCCGCCCGAGGTGTTTGATGCGTCTGTTCTGTCATCGCCCTCGCTCTCGCCCTCTTCCTCATACCAGTCCGAGCTGTAATCGGAATCGTAATCACTGCCGCCGTCCGACTTCGGATTCTTGCGGCAGGACGCGAAAGAACCGACAATCGCAAGGACAAGCAGTATACTGATTAATCTTTTTGCTTTCATTTTTTATTCTCCTTTAATAAATATTTTTTAAGGCTTTCGCCGATTTGCCGTAACTAATACCGCGTTAGTTCATTGTTTCTTTATATCTCTGCTTTGTTTGCCCACCGAGCCGTTCCATGCTGACCGTCGCCGACCGTTTTACTCTTAATGTTGTTGAGGTTATAGATATGAGCGATCAGCGTAATCGCACCGAGGACGGCAAACATAACTGCGGCAACGGTGATTAAAGCTGCAATGTTTGGCATCCGGTTTCCTCCTGTTCGTCATATAATAAGTCCTCGTTCCAGTCTTTGAAGTTGGGAACGAGAACTTCGTGTTTTATGCCATGTATAAAGAGCTTGTCGGATATTCTTTTATTCGCCGCCTGACCTGCGGCATCGTTGTCCATACAGAGATAGACGGTATCAATATTTGGATTGTTTTTCAGCATTTGGAACAGCACCTGATCCCCAACGCAACAGGCGGCGGCGAAGCTGTGGATTCGCCAATTTTCCTTGTGCAGAGAAATAAAGGAAAGCATATCTATGGGAGCCTCAAAGAGATAGAGCGCGTTGTCCGTTCCGGTCCAGTGGAAGCTGTAACGGGGATTGCTGCTTACCGCATTGCCTTTGTAGGTGCTTTCACTTCCTGTTCCTCTTTTGTGTGCGTGTCGGGCAATGCTGTGTTCATCGTAACCTACGAAGACGGCGTTGTGGTAATCGGCGGATTCGTAGATCATTCCTCTATGCACGAAGGCGGACAGCACCTCTCGGTCTATTCCTCGGCGGTTAAGCAGATAAGCATACACTCGCCGCATATTATCATTCTGCGGCGGCAATTCAAACGGCTTCGGCGGCTCTCGCTTGACCGGCTCGGCTCTTTGAATTATGCCGCCGTTATTACCGAGCAGGAAATTGACGGCTTGCGGAAAGTCCATATCATAAAATCTGCGAACGAAGTCAACGGCGTCGCCGCCTATACGCTCGTACTGATGAAACCACAAGTTTCCTCTGACCGTAACCTTTTCCGAGCCGTCACGCCACACATATTCCTTGCCGGAGCGTTTTAAGTGTTCGCCCTGGCTTTGCAGGAGCGCGACCAAGTCTGTCTGTCGGGCAGTTTCCCTTTGTTCGATGGTGAAATGTATATATTCAGTTGACATATGTTCTCCTCTCTTTTTGTGCTTTTAAGTGTTAATTTTAAGTTTGTAAACTTGCTTTTTCGTGAAAACATAGATATATCAAACTTGCATTTTCGTGTATAAAGTGTTATAATAAAGACCAATTAAGGGTATACTTATCCATGTGGAGGTGATTTTATGCTGAAAAGAAAGATTTACAATGAACTTGTTTCCTGGAAAAAGAACAACGGCGCAACGGCTATGATGATTGACGGCGCACGGCGCGTCGGTAAAAGCTATATTGCCGAAGAATTTGCAAAGTCAGAATACAAAAGCTATATTTTGATCGATTTCGGAAAAGCGCCGAAGGATGTTCTTGATCTATTTGTCAATGACAGTTCCGATCTTGATTTGTTCTTTGCAAAACTTGCGGCATTTTATTCTACCGCTTTGCATAAACGCGAATCGCTGATTATATTTGATGAGGTGCAACAGTATCCACGGGCGCGTCAGCTTATAAAATACCTTGTTGCCGACGGAAGATTTGATTACCTTGAAACAGGCTCGCTGATTCGTTTAAAAAAGAATGTGCAGGACATAATTATTCCGTCGGAAGAAGATCATATCGAAATGTTTCCCTTGGACTTTGAGGAATTTCTTTGGGCAATGGGCGATGAAGCAACATATCCTTTAATTCGGCATTGCTTTGAAACCAAAACACCGCTCGGAGACGCGCTTCACCGCAAGATTATGAATGATTTCCGTCAGTATATTCTTGTGGGCGGTATGCCTCAATCGGTTATAGCCTACATCGACGGAAAGAACTTTGAGGCATCTGATGTTGCCAAGCGCCGAATTTTAAAGCTTTACCGAGATGATGTAGCAAAATTCGCCGAAGGATACGAAGATAAAGTGTTTGCCGTATTTGACGGTATTCCGGGTCAGCTTTCCAAAAAGGAAAAGAAATACAAGCTTTCTTCGCTTGATAAGCAGGCACGGTTCAGAACTTATGAGGATTCTTTTATTTGGCTCAATGAAGCAATGGTTGTCAATGCCTGTTTTAATGCCACCGATCCCCATGTGGGGCTTGCTTTAAGCTCGGATAATACAACACAAAAATGTTACATGGCAGATACAGGACTTCTTGTTACCCACACTTTCAAGGATAAAAAGTACACCGACAATGAGCTTTACCGTGCCATTCTTTTTGATAAGCTGAATATCAACGAGGGGATGCTTATGGAAAACATCGTTGCGCAAATGCTTCGGCTTCGCAGAGAACGCTTATATTTTTATTCACGGTCTGACAGCCGAAAGCGTGAAAATCATATGGAAATTGACTTTTTGATTACTGAGGGTAAAAAAATTGCTCCCGTAGAAGTCAAATCCGGTAACTACCGTTCCCATTCTTCGCTTGATAAATTCCGCAAGCATTTTTCATCTGTTATCGGGAACTCATATATTCTTTACACCAAAGATGTAATGATAACCTGCAGAAGATATCTTTCGTTACCGCAGCGATAGAGGCAGGTGCCGCGCTCCGGATATTTGATCAGCTCAAACTCGCTCGGCTCGACCTGCAGGGCGTCCATATATTCCTTGGGATTGATCTGACCTGCGTTGAACAAAAACTGGTGCGTAGGAATGGAGAACAGCGGCTTTGTGAATTCACGGATTGACGGAATCAAAAAGTCCTCGATATTCTGACTTGCCAGAATCACCGAGGAGTCTTTCTTGCGCACACGCTTCATACAGTTGCGCAGATATTCGATTGTTGTCATATTCGAGAGGAAGAGGTACAACTCATCCACCGATGCCGCTGTATTTCCTTTGCCCAATAGCTCGTTACTCATAAAGGAGAGAATATTGAACAACATACAATCCTTGAGTCGCCGGTTGGTATCCATAAGACCTTTTACGCCGAATACGAGAAAGTTGGAGTCGGTAATGTTGGTGTGTCCGTTGAAATATTTGCTTTCCGAGCCGACGCACATACTGTGGATTCCGAGACAGACCTCCTGCAGCGTTTCTTCGGTGTAGAGGTATTTTCGCTGCTTGTCGTAGGTCATAAATTCTTCCTCGCAGAGATTGTAAAAATCCTGCATGACGGGAAAATCCGAGGCCTTCTTTACACTGTAGTCCGTGCTGTCGGTGATACCGAATCGGGCGTACAGCTTGGAGAGCAGGATTTCAATCGTGTCGATCTGCGCATCGGTAAAACCCTTGTAGCTGCGGAAAAAGTCTTTTAGGAAAGCAATGTGCTGACTGAGCCTTGTGACCTTTTTGAAGGCTTCGGGCGTGTTGGCGTCGATATCCTCAACGCTGTCTGTCCACGCCTTGGGTTCAAGAGGATTGATGGTGTACTCGCCGGACATGAAATCAATATAACAGCCGCCGAGCGCGTCGCATAAAGTTTCGTATTCGCTTTCGGGATCAAGACAAATAATGCGCTTTCCCGATTCACGGATGTTGGTCAAAATAAGCTTCAAAAGATAGCTTTTTCCCTGACCGCTGTTGCCCAGAATAAGGGCGTTGGAATTGGTCTTGTCCTCGGCTCTGCGGTCGAAGTCTACGAGAATGTTCGTGCCGTACTTATCCCGACCGATATATGCGCCCTGCGGATCGGTCTTGCCGGAAAAGTTGAATGGGTAAAGATTTGCAACACTTGACGCAGGAAGCACACGCTCGTACTGTGCGCCGAACTGATTTGCGCCCACGGGCAGAACAGAAAGAAAACCCTCTTTCTGCCGTAATGTCAGCCTATCGATGGAAATCTTGGAGCGAGTGAGTTCCATTGCAATGTCGCTCTGCAATTCCTTGAGCTTTTCCATACCCTTGGCTTTCAATTCTATAAACACCGAGCAATGGAGCAGCGGTTCTTTGTTCTTACGGAGATTGGCAAGCAACTCGATTACATCCTGCAAATTGCCCTCGGCTTCAATGGTTTCGCTTACATCATTGCCGCCGCTTTTAAGCCTGTTGCGTCGAGTGGCATTTTGAATGATTTTACGCTGTTCCATAGATTCCACAAGCCTATGGTAAATGCGCAAGGTCACACCGTTGCGGTCGGCAAGCTGCGAGAGGATTGCCTGTTCCTCGGTAGTGGGCGGATACTCACGAATCGCCCATACACAGCGATAGCTGTCGCCTACGATATAATGGTCGGATAAAAATCTAATAGTGCCGGGCAGGATCATATCGAAGAAGTCCTTGGTGCGGATTTCCTCTGCCTGCTCCGGCGTTAATACTTTCGGTTTTCTTTTGAGCATAATATTTTCCTTTCTGCCGTAAAAAAGATATAAAAAATCAGCCGTTCGGTAATTCCTGAACGGCTGACTGCTGTGACACTTTTTAATTTTACATAGTCGGCTGCATGCCCTCTGTTTCATCCTCGGATTCGGTTTCTTCAAGTCCGCTTGTAAGCGAAATTTCCGGCAATGCTTTCAAAAACTGTTCGGCATTCCGGTAGGCAATGCCGTCCTCGGTATCCTTATTTTCACCGAGATACAGCACATAGCGCCCCTCTAATGTGCCGAAGCGCGGAGTGGTAAGCGAGAGCATATTTTCATTGCGCAGATGCCTTGACTGCTCACTTACGCATTTATCACTGTGCTTTATTTCATATGCAGCGCAGCCGCGTTCGTTTCTTCCGTAGATAAGCATATCGTATTCGCCGGTTGCGAACTGGTATTTAAACACATCGTAATTTCTTCCGAGCGCTTTCATAGTTTCAAGCAGCACGATATCTTCAAGCATTCTGCCGCGCACTTCTTCGAGAATACGGTCGGTTATGAATGTTTTTTCATCCTCCGTAAGCTGCCCGAAGGTTTCATCCTGCATCAGCGAATACACAAGCGCCTGTGCCTGACAATAGCGCATACCGGGCTGAGTAAACAGTATGCGTTCTTCCTTTTCAAGCCCCATTTCGGCATTGCGGACAGGGCATTCCACAATCAGATCCATTGCTTTAAGATATTGCTTGATTTGCGTCAGATGTGACTGAGTAATTTCTATTTGCTGTTCTTCTTTATTACGAATACCGAGTAGCTTCATCATTTGTTCGGTAACAGCTTTGCGGTCTATATTGTCAAGAACGTCGGTACGCTTTTCCGGATCGCGTTCCTTGCGAAGATTTTTTGCAGATATACCAAGGTCGGAGGATACAAAATCTCTCGTTAATACCTCTTTTAAAAACTTATGGTTCATATCCTCAATAATGCGGTTTATGGCATTAGTAAGTTCTTTGGCAGAGTATAACTCATACAGCTTCCAAAAATATTTTCCATTTTCAAAGTATTCAAGCGAGTGTTGAATATTTTCGCAAATTGCCGTATCAATATATCTGCGTGTTGATTCATCATCACGAAATGATGCGTCCGCTGCCAATACATCGGGATCACCAAAGCTGATTTCACCGAGCCGTAATGTTCCGCCGTACCTGATATATTCGTCAATACTGTCAATTCCGAGCAAGCGGCTGTACTCTCTGAACGGAATAAATGTTGTATGAATCATACGCACACGGTCATACAATTCATTATCGTGTGCAAACCAAAAGCCGAGCGAATCTGTGCCGGAAAGAACAATTTTCATACCCATCATAGAATAGATATCCGAAAAAAGTGCGGCGGAATCAATAAAGTCTTTCATAAGGGTAACTTCATCAATAAAGGCGTAACGATAGCCGTTATCAAACATTTTGTCTAAATCCCGCGTGATTTGAGCCATTGTGTTTTCGGTATTCATTTTTGCATAAAAGCATTTGCCGAATTCTTCTTCAGACATTTCTGCAATAGTCTGTAACAACAGCGTTGTTTTTCCCGTTCTTCTCAAACCGTAAAGAGCGCATACACGCGTTCTGTCTGTACCGTGCAAAAATTTTTCGATTCTGCCGAAACAATCGCGTTTCTTAAAGCCCTTTATGGTTTCAATCATTTGGCGCAGATCGTCGCCGTAAACAATCTTGGTTTCATACACAATATTTTCCCCCTCGTTTGGGTAACGCAGTTGCAGCTCTTTCAGTCTTTCCTGAAGTGCCTTGCGTTCCTCTATTTGTTTGCGTATACTTTCCACATCGTCAGCACGGATATATTTACTTTTCAGTTTTCCGTTTTCACGCCATTGGCGATAATACTGTATTTTCCCCTTTATATTCTTCTTGGAGATATATCCGGGTGGCAACTCCGCAATTCTTGACTCAACCCGCCGCCGTAATTCTTTTCCGTCAACCATGTGGATTTCACCTCTTAATATATTATATCCCACAGATAACCTACAAGTCAAGAGGTTATCTGTTTGCTTTATAAATTTCTCGGCCGCCTGTTTTACTTTCTGCCGTAAAAAATCAGCCGCTGAGTATGTTTAGCGACCGATTTTTTCACAGCATATTCATTGTATAATCTTCGGCTATATCCTCCGCCACATCATCCTCTGCGGTATCCGCCTGAACCGGGCGCTCGGAGAGAGCCAACTGCCGCAGCGTTTCAATTCTTTTTTTAACCCCGTCGGTTATTGCGTTTATCCGGCTGTCGTCAATATATTCCTCTGCGCCGTCCGATGAAAGAATCTCTTTTATAACCCCGCCCACATCCGAAAGGCTTTCAAAATCTATCCACCCGAAATCCGAAACTAACTTTAACTGCTCACTGTGGTGATTTTTAAACGGCTTGCAAACAACATCTCTGCCGGAGTGTATCTTTGCTGGAATTTTATCATAGCCGAGTGAAGAACCGCTGTCATATATCGGTGCCATTCCTATCCATTCAAGCGTTTCGGCATTTCTGATTGCTCCGAAGTTATTAAGGTGTCTGTCTTCATTCGCAATAATGTAATCCAGAACTATCATACGGTCAAGAAACGGGACGACGCCCTTTATTCCGAGAGCCTCACAGCACTCTTTGAAATGCGTATATACCGAGGTATTATTACTTTTCTTCTTTGTCTGCAATATGCGCCATGCGGGTATAAGCTCCGTGGTTTCGTCTATAAAGTCCTCGCAAACGGAATACGGCGCGCCGTTATCCCACATCAATGTATACGGAATATGCGGGATGCTTAAACGCTCCATTATTTTTGCCGCTATAACCTCATTAAACGGCTGCTGTCTGAACGGATTGCTCCCGCCTTTGATAAGGCAGCGTTTTCCGTTTATAATTTTCCAACGCTTTTTCAGATTACCGTCCGAGGTGCTGTCCGGCGTGCTGAAATTAAGCGCGCCCGTTTTCCTTTTCCCGCCGAACAGTATGTCGCCTATATCGTCGGAAAAATCGTTATTGAAAAAATTTACTTTGTCCCAATTAAGACCCGACCCGTCGGGGCATATCCAATATTGGTCGGAAAGGCTCAGTCCGTAACAGCGGACAAGCAGCATTTTCGTGCTCGGTATCTGCAAGGTTTCAAGCGCTTCTCTTATCCCAGAACGGCTTGCCGGAATTGAGCGGTCGGTCCACCAATCGTTTAAGGCTGCACGGTCGGCAGCACCGTCCTTAAACGACACGCCGACAGGCAAATGCTCCGGAGCATATATCTTATATATTTTCAGTATAAAACCCGCAGCGTTATCCACTTCGATTTCGGCAACCGGAATACGCTTATGCATAAAGGTGCATTTCAAGCTTATTGCCCCCTTTTCTCATTAAAGATATTTTATCACATTGCATATATAAAAATCAATTCAAATTTGAAAATACTGTTCCCCGTCAATATCCGGAATTGTATCTCCCTGCATACTCGCGTCAAAATATAACGCTAAAATCCGTTTAATTTCCGGCTTTTTAAGCCTATGTACCTCAAAGCCCTCGCCGGAGATTTTGCTTTCAATGCGGTTTGCGGTTTCAAATACCTGCTTTTCTTTCTGTCCTTTCAGTCGTGCAACAAAGAAAAACTGACGGGCGGCAGCCATTTCTACCTGAATGGTGTCGAGAAAGTCTATATCCTTTTTTATGAGCCTCTTTACCCTGCCGTTTTCCTCGGCTTCAAGCCGAGCGGTCAGATAGGCTTTATTATCGTCAAAGCATTCGGATGAATCGGTGCAGACTATCTCAATATCCGGCAGAGCCGACAGCACCATCATAAGGCGGCGTATTTTCACCTCAATATTTGCATGTGACAGCACCGATATATTGGTGGGAGCCACACGGAAAAATAGCAGTTCTCCCCTGCCTGTCATAAGCCCATATTTCGTAAAGGTCTTAATGCCGATAAGCTCCTGCACCGAACGGCCTTTTTTCTGCTGCTTCATTGGTGTTACCTCCATTCAAAATATTGCTGTGTAGATATAAGGTATCTTACGGCGTAACGCATAAAGTCAAGCACGGTGGTATCGTCCATGCGAATAGTAAGAAAACCGTAACAAAGCGTTACTGCGGCGGGCATAACCGTTTTAAGCTGCACTAATATTACGGCGGACAAAAGCACCGCTATCGCCAAAATCACAAAGTCCCGCATACTCCAAAGCCAGAGGTTAGCGGTGGCTTTGAGGTTCTGCGGGTAGATATATCTCGTCATTGCGTTATTCCCCCGTTCTCAATATTTCTTGATTCCTCACAGAACTCCTGCGGCGTCTGACAATATTCCTCGCGGATTTTCTGCGTTATCATATCCTTTATGAGCTTTGATTCCGCATCAGTCGGGACATAATCAAAATACACGCAGCCATCGAGCTTATCTATTTCACATTCAATGCGCAGTGTATCGGCATATGGGTCATATTTCCCGTACATATTGAGCCATACATCATCCATATCATTTATGTGCAATGCGAATTTCTTGTCTGCGTCAAACCAACACCTGAAAACTACGGTTATCTCGCTGCATATGTCACAGTCGACTTCCATATCCCGGTCGACTTCGAGCATTTCTTTTGTAAATTCCGGCGTATCCATTTTTGTAATAACAGATACCGGTCGGTATTCCGCGTCGGCGTTATGGTTGCTCAGTTGCTCACGGATATGCTCCGCAAGCTGATCTGAAAGGAATTGACTGCATACTGCTTTTGCCTGTTCATGGATAATTCCGAGGTATTTAAGCCCGGCATTGTAACGGGTGATGAGCTTATCATAGGTCATATACTCGTTTAACGACGGCTCAAATATACCGTAATCTCCGTACCAGCCGGCATACTGCTCGTTTTGCGGAATATCCGCCGCGTCCTCATATGCGGCAATTATTTTAAAAGCGTCCATACCGTATTTCTTTGAAAATTTGTTTGCCTCTTTGTAATATTCCATAATACTCCCTGCTTTCAAACAGCCCTCGCCACGCTGCGGGTAAGATTTACCGCCGTAGTCGTGGCGTGAACCACATTCATCATATTTACCCTTACGGAGCTGTCAAGCCCGAAGGTCTGCGCTATCTTCGGCACTTCGTCCGCCGCAAGCATAATTCCGAGCCCCATCAGCATATTTGACGAAAAGGTTATAAGTCCGAGGTAGAGCAAGGTTGTCTGCAAAAACGCTGTAAGGCAGATGGCTATTACCTGCTTGCACCACTGATTAAAGCCGTCCGCATATCCCCTCGGTACGCTGAACATATACAGCGCGCCTACCGACATTTGTATAAGCAATATTCCGCCGCGCTTTATGTTGGCGAAAAACACCTTTATAATACAATATGCGAACGCGACCAATGACAGCGTATTGAAAAGACTTATGTTAGCCTCTATATCCGTCAAGAAGAAATTTGTCAGCGCGGATAAGCTAAGCTCAGACAGTCCCGTGCTTTTAGTTCCGGCAGCTAATGCGGCTAAATCCCGCGAAAATATGTTTTGCAGTGTTATGCAGAACTTATACAGTTCCACAGGCAGTACGCCTATAAGGGAGCAGGCAAAAAAGCCCTTTAAAATATTAAGCGCGGCAGTCTTAACATTCGCCTTTCCGCACTGGTACTCTATTGCGGTATCAAAGACGGCGACAACCGTTCCCGCAGCGAACAAAGACCACCCGAAAAGCCCGAACAGCTTTACCGTCGCCTTTACCCATTCAAGCCCGAACATATCCGCGCCCATATTTCCCATAAGCTCAAAAAATTCCGCAACGGCGCTGTATACCGAAAGATATATCCATTGCAGCATTTTATCAAAAATAAAGCCGGACATTTTTTCACTCAGTCCGGCAAAAAGGTCGTTTAACCAATTCAGAATATTTCACCTCCGAAAAGTTCCGCCGGATCATCGGTCCGGCGGTTCAAGTTCTTCTTTCATTTTCATTCCGTGTATAACGCCTATGCGGTATGCCTCGGTCTGCAGAATATTCGTTATATCCGAATGAGTATCCCTGTACTGCCAAAGCAGTTCCTTTTGTTCCTCTGTCAGCGCACCTTCAAGCCTTGCGGAATACAGCGCCAATTCTTTAGCTTTAAGCTTGTATTCCGGGTTGTTGGATGTTACCTCCTCTATTGGGTGCAGCTGACCCGAAAACAGTTCCTCAAAAAATTTCACCCGAATCATCTCCTTTCTTCAAGCACAACAACATACCACATATTTTGCGGAAAGTCCAGATAAATAAACTCAAATAACAGACCATATATACAGCGGTGCGGTAAGGCAGAAAATAAGGCAGGCAAAAAGGATACAAGGCGCCGCAAATTCAAACTGTCCATGCTTCCTATAATCGAAATACGCTGTTCCGACCTTTACAAAGAACAGAATTGCGAGTATCATATCGCACACGGGAAAGACCACATTATTAACGACAGTCTGAATCTGACCCTTGGCTGCGTTCCATGTATTCTCAATAGCTCCCGCCACATCGCCCGCTGCAAATACGGTTACCGAAAATACGGACAAAACCGCCGCCGCAAGCAAAACACAGAAAAGGACTTTTGCCGTTTTCTTAATCATATTTTTTACCTCCGATTACTTTCATAATTTCTTCGTCTGACACATTACGGACGCGGATATTGAGGTTTCTGCAGAACTGTATTTCATTCTGCATACCGCTTGTAACGGTATCCCCGAATATCCACATTTCATCGCTGAGCCATAAAAGCGCAAGTCCTGCCGATATACCCATTTCCCGTTCCGCGGGCTTTGCGTCGTCAAGGCACTCCGCGTAAAAATGCGGCACGACCGGAGCCGTACCGCACCTTAAAGCATATTCGGTGTACCGTCTTACTTTTTTAAGGTTTTCTTCCGTATTTCCGCCGAGAGGAGCGCAGATATACACGCGCTTCATCATTCGTCGTCATCCTTTCGAGATTTAATACGGATAATGCCTGCGGATATAACTCCGCCGAGCGCAACGGCGGCAAGACCTATCCAAAAGCCGAGCTTTGAGCTGTCCCCCGTTTTCGGGGCGGGAATATACGGCGCGGGAGGCACGGTAAGCGTTACGGTCTGCTCTGCGTCCTCAATATCCGCATGAACCGCAAGCTCCTCTCCGTTACAGTACAAGGCTTCAAAAACCACAATATCCGTTTTACGGTTTATACCTTTGCCATCAAAGGTATAGCGGACAATTATTTCTCCCTCCGCTTTTTCGGGTGTAAAGGTTATCTCGGCGGTAATTTCTTTTCCGTTTACAAGCAGCGCCGCACCTGTGGATTTATCCATAAGTATGCCCTTTACGGTGTATTCCCTGCCTGGTATGAAGTGACTATAATATACAGTATCCGCAACCGTTATTTCACCGTCCGCAACAGCGGTTTTCTCACCGTTTACGGCGGCCTTTGTACGGATTTCCGGGACGCGGTTATTTACAACCTTAATTTCTATTTCCTGTCCGTTCTTATTTATTAAAACGGGATAAATTTCATCGTTCGGCAAGTACCCGTTTGCGGGTTTAAGCTCCTTAATTATCCAACTGCCGTAAGGAACACTGCCGAATGTAAAAATACCGTCCTTATCTGATTCGGCGGTCAAAATCGCATTCGTATAGGTAAATTCGGTTTCATTACTGCGGAAAAGCCCGAATACCGCGCCTGCAATTATACTTTCGGTTTCACGGTCGAATTTTAAACCCTTTACAGAGCCATAAAGGATATTGTTTTTAATGGCTTCGCCGTCATTCACACTTATTTTCACAAGTGCGGTTTCCTGTCCTGCATACTCAAATGAAAGAGGATATTTTTCATCCGTCAGAATATATTTTTCGTTTGTTGCAATTTCCTTTACATAGAGCCTTGCGCCTACGGGAATATCTGTTTTAAAGGTCAGCTTGCCGTTCTCATCGCAGCCTGCGGTTTCAAGCAGAGCGTCTGTCGGGATAACCGAGCCGTCCGCCGCGGTCATTTCCTCTGCCGCATACAGTCCGAACTGCACCGATAGAATTTCGCCGTTTTCTCCTATATCGAAAGCACTATCTTTTTCAAGCAGCTTTTCAAGTGAAAGCATTGCCTTTTGGCGCTCGTTATATAATTCTATCGCCGTTTCGGTCATCTCTACGGTTTCTCCGGCATAGGTCAATTCAACAGATTTCACTTCGTCATTTAACACCATACCATAAGGCGCCTTTATTTCTCTTACGGTGTATTTTCCGAGATACAGCGGTCTGCTTTCCGCATTGCCTTTTTTGTCCGTTGTAACGGTATCTGCTGCCGTTCCCTTTGCATAACGGAGCGTGCCGTCAGGCGTTATAATATCCTCGGCGGCGGTAATCTCATAAACCGCGCCCGCAAGACCCTTGTTTGCAAAAACGGGTTGGTACACACCGTCAGACTTATTAACGCTTGCAAACACTTCGCCGTTTTTCTGTAACCGGATAATACCTTTCTGCGGCATATTGCGCTTTTCAACGGTTACTACCGTTTTACTGACGTCAATTTTAAATGCCACAGGCTCGGTGTTCAGCACATACCCGTATGCCGTGCATTGCTCTGTAATTTCGTAATTACCGTACGGCAGCTTTTCGGGCAGCATAAGTTTGCCTGTAATATCCGTATAATAGGTATCTATATCCGCAGGCGTCGGGTAGGTTATATGCTGCACCACAAAGTTGCCCGTATCGGTATTTCTTACTTTAAAGCCTATACCCGCCGCAGTGATTATTTTCCCTGTTTCCGCGTCCTTTTTAACTATCTCTACCGCTGACTTAAAAACCGCATTATTTATTAAAAATCGGTAGGTTTCGCCGTCCTCACGGATAAACACATTAAATGGAGCTATATGTTCTCTGCCGCTTTGTCCCTTAGTCTGCTTTACGGTATATTCGCCGTAAGGCAGGGGTTTGGTTTCGGCAAAGCCGTTTTTATCGCAGACAAGTGTATCCCGTTCGGTTTCTTTAGCGCTCGCATAACTGCCTGCCGACTTTAAAAATACCTCAAACTCCGCGCCCTTTTCCGGCGTTTCTATTTTTGTGCTGCCGTCGTCCGAATGCTTTATTATTGTAATCCTGCCCTTTTTAACCGTTTCCTTAACATTCAAGGAAATGCCGTTATACTCGGCGGTATAATTCTTAGGCTCTGCGCCTATGTGTTCGCTGCCCTTGGTTACAAGATAACCCTCGCCCGCCGTAAGCTCTTTAAGCGACCAATCGTTTCCGCATACATAATATTTGGTGGTGAACCCGCCGTCCGCGTCGGTCGTATAGGTATCTATAAGCTGATTGCCCTTATATATGCCGTACTCAGCCCCCGCAAGCGATGCGTTTCCCTGTGCCGCGCCCTGCTCGGCGTCTGCCTTTATTACGGTTAACTTAAACTTTTTAAGCGTGTTATTAAAGCTGACGGTTGCCGTCTGTCCGCTTGTAACGGTAATGTGCTGTGCCTCGCGCTCCGCATATTCCTCAGGCGTTTCTTCCGTTACGGTATATTCGCCCGGCGCTAAGTTATCCGCCGTAATACTGCCGCCGTTTGCGGTTTTAACCGTTTTATCTACGCCGTTTCCCTTAATGCGGAATGTAATGCCGTCTACCTTGCCGTCCTCGCTTGTTTTCACTATCTTAATATTTCCGGTGCTTACCCGCAGTCTTAAAAACGCGGTTACCGGGTCTCTTACCGTTGCGGCGTAGGTCACAAGATCCTGCTGACCCACGCCCGGATTTACTATACCGTCGCCCCATACTATAATGCCTTTTCTGCCCGCCGTGTTTTTTACCGCCGTTACCGTAACCGTACCTTTGGGCGCTGCCGTGCCGCTTACCGTAAGGGTATTGCCTGCCACGCGGCAGGTGTAACCGTTATCCGCCGAAAAGCTGAATCTTTGCAGGATATTGTTTGTATCCGTGAATGTTGCGGTATACTGTGAGCCGTCCCATTTAAGCTCCCTTGTTTCCCCGCCTGACGGAGTTTTACTGCAAAAGCTCGGCGTTGTCATATGGGTTTTAACTCCCTCTACAATGTTATTGTAGTGCAACATTATTCTGCCTTTCATAGGATGCTCCGCCCCTATTTTATCCAGAATCGCATTGCAGCCGACAGGCGTTATATGATTAAAATCACTATCCCTTTCACCTACCACGGTTTCCCATATAAGGAGCTGGGTTGCATAGTACAGCGAAAAGCTGTCCGCGTCCGCCTCGTTTTGGGTACGCCAGTTTATTGATACATTACCCGTATAACCGTACTGCATTATTCTGCCTATAAATATCTTAATATCCGGCACGGTGATAGTATGGTTATATTCGGACGGGAAGTTATCCCAATAGCTTTCGTCGCGGCTTGTGAGCTTATATTTATTCTCTATCGGCGTTCCCGGTTCAATGCAGTAGCAGGTAGGTCCGCTGTATGAGCCTATTGTGAATACCGTATTGTATTTAGCCTCATCCGAAAACCATCCGTTCATATGTTTGAGCTTGCCGTGACCCCATTTATCGCTGTAATTTACATCTCCCCTGCGCGGGAATGCCAACTGGTAATTCTCGACCTGCTCGCCTGCCGCAAAAGCGGAAAAGCCGCCGAGCATACCCGTGCATAAAATGACCGCTATAATGACGGACAAAATCCTCTTAAAAATATCTTTTTTCATAGTTGTTCCTCCAAATAAAAAAGCACCCGATCTTTTCTAATCGGATGCTTAAAACTGTAATTTAAACCTTATTATGCGTAGCCTATATATATTTCGTAATCATTGCCGTTTTCCTCTGCCCATATCCACACCACGGTTATTTCGGGTAACCTTGCATATCTGTCTATATAGCTTTTAATATCCCGCTCGGTATATTTGCAGGTTTTGCCTGCGGCTATAGGGTTATCCCAACAGTATTTCGCTTGCTGGTCGAGCTTTAAGCCCGACTTTACCGCATATTCCTGCGCCAATTTAATATAGTAATCTATGTTAAACTCCGGCTCTTGCTTTTCGGGTTCGGATGATTCGCTCGGTATCTGTATTTCCTCCGGTTTACTGACCGATTCTGTCGGGGCGGGCGGTTTTTCGCTTTCGGTCTTACCTGATTCCGGCTCCGGTGTTTTCGTTTTTTCCGAATTGGCAGGCTTACTATTGTTTTGCTTTATACTTTCCGTGGGATTATTTCTATTGATGCTCTCCGTTGGCGCGCTGCTTTCCGGTTTTTCCGTTATTTCCGCGGTTTTATTGCTTGATGCGTCGGCAGGGGTTTCTGATATATCGGATACCGTTTCGGTTATACTGCTTTCGGTATTTACCGGCACGCTGCTGATGTTATCTTTTTCTGCCCTGCACCCCGCAAGACCTAACGCAATTATTACCGCGATAACGGCAAGGATTATTTTATTCTTTAACATATTATCACCTCAACCTATACAATACAGATTTTTCACGGAAAGTCCAGAGAAATTTTTATTTTCCCCCGAAAAAGCTACATACTTTGCGTTGGACTTTCGTCCTCGGATTCCCCCAACGCCTCACGGTAAGCGCCTATAACGGCGTCCTCGATGCTGTGCCTCGCCGAATCGGTTATAGCAAAAACAATATCCGAATACTTGGTTTCGCCGTCGGAGCTTTTGTATGAGCGAAAGGGCATCCGGGCGAACATTCCTTTCTGACCGTCCACAACGGCGATATCCTTGATAACGAATTCGCCGCCAAGGTTCACGCTTGCATACGCCTTGACCGTGGTATTTTCACGGTCGATCATGCGGTCGATTTTAGCGGTCAGTGGAGTTTTCTGTGCCGCCGCTTTTGTGTTTGTTGGTTTCTTGGTTGCCATAATAAAATTCCTCCTGTTACATTGGATAAAGCATAAAGCCGGTATCGGCTTCTACTTCTTCCTGACTGATGTTTTCGGGTTCAGCGTACTTGTTCATATATTTCTGCACTTCTTCCTCGGTCAATCCTCTGAAATCGTCCTCCGTGAGTCCGCAGACAAAGAACGGTCCGGCGATTACGGAATGACCGTCATCCAGATAACGGTTGCCCTCCATACCGATGAGCTTCGCCTCCATATTTCCCACAAGGCAGGTTTCGTCATCGTTGTATATGGGTTCGATTAACCCTCCGACCGCTTTCTGTTCGGCTTCAAGTGTATGGGCAATTTCGGTTACATACGGTGCTTTATGGGGTTCAACATAGACCACCGTCATAAGGTTATCCGGCTTTTGGGTTTTTGCATCGTCGAAGTCCACCTTTAGAAAGCCCACGCTGTCGCAGTAGTAAGCGCCGTCTTTTGTAACGACAATATCCGAAACGGAGAGCGAATGTCCGCGGTGCAGAGGGTGTCCGTCTGTATTGAACCTACGGTATACATCCTCCAACTTCTCACAATCCACATCCCCGCGGAAAACCTCGTCGTAAATCGAGGCGTTGATCTCCTTGGTTTCCTGAAAATTGTCGAGATGCTTATAGTGTAGAAACTTGACGAAGTTTTTATCTCTGTCCCGGTTTATCTGATAGATCTTTATTTCCATTCTACATTCCTCCCAAGGTCATGCCGCCGTCCTCGGCAGGCTCATCGGGTTCGAGATATTTTTGTGTATTTTCCTTTGCCCATTCGGGAACAAATTCTTCTTTTAGCGCGCCTATAAAATCGGTACGGCGGTAATAACCTTTTTCTCCGTCCGACACATGAAAACCAAAAACCTTTGTGCCGAGTGAATCGGGTCGGCAGCCGTTTCCGTGTTCGGCATAAAAGAGCTGATCCTGCGGCGTTTTACATTCATCTTTTAAAATTGACGGATCTAACACCAATATCCGGTCGGTATAGTCGAGCCGATTGCCGCTTTCATTTTCGCAATGGCTGCTGTTAAATAATCCGAGCCTATCCCATAATCGTCTTGCGTCGGCAATAAAAAGATTAACAAGTCCGGGGTGACTGCGGACATTGTATTGCCATGCGTTTTCCTTGTCCATAACAGAGAAACGCCTTGCCCAATTTTTGTTGTCCTCTGAATATCTTCCGTCCGAAATTCCTTGACGCACGGTGGCGGCAAGAACGAAGTTGACGCGGTCAAAACCGTATTTTTCAATAACTTCATTGGCGCAGAAACAAAGGCGTTCCCCGTCATAGTGTTCGTCGATTGCTCTCTCGATGGCACGAGCGCAGTCACAGTTTTCAAGATAGCTTTCACGCCATTCGTCCTTTTCACCCCATTCCGCAGCTTCCTTGAGGGAATAGAGATATAACGGTTTATGCTCCGGCATTTTGTTCACCCGCTTTCTTTTCCGCCCATTTTACGGACAAATGTACAAGCGCCACGCGCTGCTGCTCGGCAGATAGGCTGTCGAGGAAATCTTCAAGCGTCATTTCGTTGTCCTTTTCCGTTTCTTTTGTGCCGGAGCAGTTATCGCATATCTTCTCACGCTTAACTGTTACGGTTCTGCCGTCCGGCGATTCGGTGAAGGACAGCACATCGTTATATGAAAATCCAACCCGCTGCCTTATTTCAAACGGAATAGTAATTCTTCCCCGTTTTCCGAGAATACGGTACAGCTTTGTCATATCAGTTTGCCTCGCTTTCATCGCAGTTATTATTGCAGGGGCAGCCCTCGCAGTCACCGTCACAGTCAGTTTCTGCAATGGGGCAGTTTTCGCAATCGTTATCGCATACAAAATCTTTTGGTTCATCAATATTTTGAATAACTATTTTATGTCCGTCTGCGTACATCTGCATCGGGTCGCCCTCATATATCCCGGCTTCGAGCAGCAGCTCTGCAGGCACGGGAATCATAACGGTTTCTTTGTCTTTTATCTTCTCATTCTGCATATAATGTTCTCCTTTAGTATTTTTTCATAGTCAACAGGCTTGTTTATAGAGTCAAACAGCGTCAGTTGATACGGTTTCTGTCGTTCCCGTTCAAACAGGTCATAATTGGCTATAAGCAGCTCGGGGAATTCCTTTCCCGCCTCATATTTCTGCGCCATACTGTGAACCCGTTTGAAATCGAAAAAGTTATATTCCTTATATAACTCCCTGATTTCGGGGCAGTCGTTGTATGACAGCAGAAACTTGCCTTTCATACCAGCAATGGCGTGATACAGCCTTATATGATCCTCCCAAGTGAATCCGCAGTCGTACACATATTCGCTTGTATAATACGGCGGGTCGCAATAAATAAATGTTGTGGGTCTGTCGTAGTGCTTTATAAGGGTTTCGAAGTCCTGGTTTTCGATGACCACATTCTCACACCGCTTGGCAAAGTCCTGCACAAGCGTAAAAAGTGTACGCAGCGAAAACGGCTGACAGGCAAAGGATTTGCAGCTGCTTGAATAGCTGTAACGGATGAGTTTTAAAAACATAACCGCACGGCGCAGGTCGTGGTCGTTTCTTGCCGCCGAGTAAAGCGTCCGCACTTCTCTTGCTGTCACTTCGGGCAGCATTATTTCGGTCAGATCAAGCTGTGCCTTTAGGTATTCCTCTGTAAATTCCTCTTTCTCAAAGAACTTTTTAAGCACAGCGAAATCGTCGCGGGAATTAAGGCTTAAAAATCCGAGTTCACGGATAAATTCCATCGGTCTATCGCGCATACAGCGGAACAGATTGACGAGGTTGTGGTTGTAATCGTTGAAGACCTCGAATTTATCCGGCACGGGCTTGCCGAGCAGCACGGCACCCGATCCGCCGAACGGCTCAACATAGCGGTCACAGCCTATGGGAAACAAGGCATACAGGATATGCAGGATATTTGTTTTATTTCCTATCCAAGTTACGGGGGATTTTATTTTGATCACCTCACTTTGAGGCGGTCAACCGTTCCTAAAACAAAAAGCGGTATCTTTCGTTTCCGGAACGATTGATACCGCCTTTTTTATGTTTTTATTTATCTTTGTTTTCGAGCTTTGCTTTCAGTTTTCGTATCTCGCTTTCATAGTCGTTGTATCTGTTGATTATATAAAAACATATATAATTCGCGAAAAAATGTCGGTAAAAGGGCTTTCGTAGGTTCGAGTCGAAAAAATGCTGAAAAAGTGCCGTTTGCATCTATAAAACTATCATTAAAAAATCTTTCCAAAAAACGCGAAAAACCCCGAATTCATCGGGGTTTCACGGCATGCATCTTTTTCTTCATGCTTTCATGTTTTCCCCGCTTTTTCTCACACTTAACTCCTTTATTTTTCACGATAAATGCAACCTTTTCGTACTGTTGCATTTACTTTGAGAATTTACGCTTTCTTTTGCCCTTATATCATAAACATCCAATAGAGTCTGATTGTTATTATACATGGCGCTCGGCTCGAAAAAAGGCGTTTCGGAAATCCGAAACGCTTTAACCGCATTGCCTCGAGTGTTTTTTTGACTTATGTCATAGCCGAAGTCAAGCTGCCTTCCACACTCAAACTCTCGGGAGCCCCTCCTCATACACTTTTTCGGCAAAGCCTATGTTTCACAGGGAAGAGATATTTCTACCTATTGCTTATTCATTATAATTGATATTATTCT
>OLNY01000467.1_pt1 | contig 37862 bp, 46 predicted proteins | sample 1671981 | NCBI WGS metagenome assembly OLNY01 (sample SAMEA3136632, study PRJEB25190) | human gut metagenome | biome: human gut; feature: human-associated habitat; material: faeces | place: Austria | collected 2013
TCGCTGCATAATTCTTGTTCGAATAAAATGTGTCAAGTGATATTGACAAAACCATACTATATACAATATAGCTCAGACGACTATAGCAAGTGTAGCTGTTTTCACCGGCGGAATGAACAGCGGATTTAACAAGGCAGCTAACAGTGCAGGAGTTAAACCGTCATGTTTTGTGGCGGGAACGCTTGTCATGGCGGTTGCCAGAATGGTTGCTATAGAAAAGATAAAGTCAGGAGATAAAGTCATTTCAACAGACCCTGAAACAATGGAAACTTCTCCGAAAACTGTTCTTGAAACCTACATAAGAGAGGTAACAACGCTTGTTCATCTCACTGTGAATGGTGAAGAAATCGTTACAACTGTTGACCACCCGTTCTATGTAAAAAATCAAGGCTTTATCAAAGCAGGAGAACTAATAGTTGGTGATGAACTTCTTGATGTAAACGGAAATGTTCTTTTAGTTGAAAATTTTGATGTTGAGTTGACAGATGAACCTGTTAAGGTTTATAATTTTAAGGTAGAAGATTTCCATACTTACTTTGTTGGCAATTGCAAGATTTGGGTTCATAACAATGACTGTGCAAAGAAAGTCGAATCTGGTGAGATAGAACTGGAAACAAAAAAACAAAAAGGCAACTACGGTGAAATGAAGATGGATGAACACTATGACAGCAAGGGGTTTGAGAAAATGCATAATGGTGTTGAATCACTGGACGATAAAATTCATCATGGTATAGATGGTGTATATAAGAATAAGGATCCAAATGGAGATCCTAAATTTATCATAGCAGAGGCAAAGTATGGTTCTTCGCAATTGGGTAACACCAAAAAGAGCGGTCCGCAAATGGGTGATAAATGGATAAAAAATAATATAGGAAAAATAGTCGATGACCCAGATGACATAATCGAAGGACTTGCAACTGGTGATACTGTTAAGGAATTGTTCAGAGTAAATGTAAGTAACGATAACGGTTTAGTAAATGTTACAACTAGTGTTAAGTCATTAAAGTAGACAATTATTTACATCAAGAATTTTTGATATTAAGGAGAATATTATGCGAGATACAATTAAATCAAAAGAGTATTTTGATGAGTATATTTTGAAAATGTCAGAAGGAATCAAAAGATTTGAAGAGGGTATTGCTGCTGGAAAATACTTAAATGACAAGATACTTTTTGTAAAAGATTACATTTTACAAAAAAAAATCGGGATAATAATCGCTAAGTATTCAAAAGGTGATTCAATTGAAGAAATAAAAAAAGAATTTGAATCTTCTTTAGATTTGTTTGGTGAAGCTTGGGATGATTCAGTATACGAGAGCAATATTATTTTTGCTTCTTTAGCATATCTTCTGAATTTGGACGATGGTAAGTTGAATATAATAAAAAATAAATTGAGGAAATCTGAAACATATGATTCATTATTAGATTTTATCCTCATTGGAAATAAAAGTGAGTTTGATACATCGAAAATATCCTTCCCTCGTCCATACAAAAAGTTAGTAAAAAGCATTAACGATGAAGATAGAGATGCTTTTCTAAAATATTTGAGAGGATGGTATAAAGGCTCTGTAGATAGTGCTTGGTATGGTACACATGAACTGGTGAATAAATATCAGTATTATGGATATTGGTGTTTTGAAGCTGGTGCTATTGCAAAAAGACTTGGTTTTATAGATGACGATTTGAAAAATGAGCAGTATTATCCTTATGATATGGTTCATTTCAATTGAGTAATGACGAGGTGATAAAATGACACTTTCGATAGATGGTCGCTTATCTGAACTTATAGCGAACTTCTGTTCTTGAAACCTATATAAGAGAGGTAACAACGCTTGTTCATCTCACTGTGAACGGTGAAGAAATCGTTACAACTGTTGACCACCCGTTCTATGTAAAAAATCAAGGCTTTATCAAAGCAGGAGAACTAATAGTTGGTGATGAACTCCTTGATGTAAACGGAAATGTTCTTTTAGTTGAAAATTTTGATGTCGAGTTGACAGATAAACCTGTAAAGGTGTATAATTTTCAAGTGGAGGATTTTCATACTTACTATGTTGGTAAGAACGGGATTTTGGTTCATAATGCAGATTACTCCACAGTTGTTACACCCGATATGGAAAATAAAATACTTGAAGGTGAACGTGTAGGTTCTTCCAACAGAATTAAGGGTGGACATTCACCCAAAATAAATGATGCTAATCCTAAATATTCAGTAGAAGTACAACAAACATTCCCAGATGGAACTAAAAAAATTAAATTCATAACAGAGTTTCCAGATGGAAATGTATCCAAAATTAAAACAAGCACTATTTTCCCGGATAACTGGTCTGATGCTAAGATTATTGATAGTATAAAACAAGTTGGAGATGGCGTTCCTATTGGTAAAAGAATAGCCGACAATTCGTGTTTATATAGAGATATTATCGATGGAGTTCAAATAGAAGTTATAAAACAAGGAAACAACGTAATCGCAGGATATCCAACAGGTGGCGGAACAACTGGCTTGCCAACTGGGTTTACATCCAAATAGGAGGAAACTTATGTTAAATGAATTTGAAGAATACATAAAAGGGAATTTTTCAGATGATTATTGGTATGATGACGCATTATTCTTATGTGAAGATTTTCTAAAACATTTTTCAGATTTAGAATGGACTTTACTAATTTCTAAAATGCAAAATTATGATATTCAAAGTCAAGTACGGCTTGCAGAATGTTTGGCAGATGTTAACAATAAATATAGTGTTAAGATTCTGATAATATTAACTCAAACAGAAAATAGTAATTTATTAATTACTTGTATTGATTCGTTAAGAGATGCAAATTTTTCTTTGTTAACTGTTGAAGAAAAGCATAACGTCTCAATAAATGCCAAAAAAGTACTAATAAGTTGCTCCGAAATGGAGAAGAAAGTTATTCGTAATTTTTTAAACAAAATACAATCCTCACAATAATGTGGAGAAATTTGTAATGAATAAGAATATTATCAATCTAGTAAGTAAGATGGATTTAAATAAGTCCGCTGATGAAAAAGAAATAATGGAGGTAGAGAACCGCATTGGCGTTAAGCTACCTATTCAATATAAAGAATTTATGTTGTATTCAAATGGTGCAGAAGGTGAATTAGGAGAAAATTCATATTTGGTTATATGGCCAATTGAAGAAATTATTTCACTAAATGAAGCATATTCAGTAAATCAATATACTCCTGGAATTTTATATTTTGGTTCTGATGGTGGAGACATTGCATACGCATTTGATATTAGAAATGAAAACATATCAATTATTGAAATTCCTTTTGAGTCAATTCATATTGAAGATGCACAACTGTGCGCATATGATTTCAATGATTTTATAGAAAAGATGTATAATGAATAGTCATTGATTAATTAAAACATAGTTTGCATTTGTGCAATTCAATCAGAAACTTCACTCCAGCAAATTATACAATGGCTTTCAATTTACAGTAAGTGCCTTAGCTGTTTTTAGTGGAAGCACTTATAATTCAATGAAAAAGCATCAAGAAACGCTTACTTGTTTCGTTGCAGGAACAATGATACTAACAGCAAGCGGACTTGTTGCTATTGAAAACATAAAAGCAGGAGATAAAGTCATTTCAACAGACCCTGAAACAATGGAAACTGCCGAGAAAACAGTACTTGAAACCTACATAAGAGAAGATTCTAAGCTTATTCATTTAGTGATCAACGACGAAGAGATCATAACGACTGAAACCCACCCGTTCTATGTAAAAAATCAAGGCTTTATCAAAGCAGGAGAACTAATAGTTGGTGATGAACTTCTTGATGTAACCGGAAACATTCTTTTAGTTGAAAATTTTGATGTTGGGTTGACAGATAAACCCGTAAAGGTGTATAATTTCCAGGTGGAGGATTTTCATACTTATTATGTCGGAGAAAACAATATTCTTGTTCATAATGCTGGGAAAGAATATAAAATTCCTAAATCTGGGACAGGGAAAGAGAAAGCAACAGACATTCCTAGCCGATTTAAAGGTGAACGTCCTTATATAAATGAATCTGGAAAAGATTTTGCAAAACGTTTATGTGATGAAGCATTTGGTAAAGGCAATTATGATACTGGTCCTAAATCTGATTATAATAGGTTGAAAAAATATGGCGACAGAGCCTTTACTAATCCAAAAAAATAGGAGCAAAGTTATGGCAAAATATTATTTGACAAAAATCATTTATAATGGATTAACTTATTTTTTGATATGGTATAGCAATGATGAAGATGGGTTCTTACTTTTTGATCAACAACTGTTAGTTTTTTTTAGTGTCGAAGAAGCAAATACATTTGCGGATAAAGAACATATTATTTTTGAAAAGGGAATAACAGTTTTTGATCTATCTGAAATTATCGAGTTAATAAATAATGTGGAAATATCGCAAAATTGTCGAATTTTGATAGATATATGGCATTTTTTTAGTGATTTATCAAAATCGCTAAATGAAGAATTTATAGGAGACTATAATGATGAAGAAATCATCGATATTTATAACAAGTTGTTCTATGGAAGTAATTTGGAACTTTTGAAAAATGAAGAATATCATCCTAGTTTCAATGTTGATGAAAAACATAAATGTTGGGAGATTTTTGAAAGTGGGTTATCGATACTTAACAAATATCTTAATGATGATTTCAGTATGAAATAAGGGGGAAATATGTTTAGTAAATTTTTAGACTTTGTGAAAGAAGAAAAACACTATGATTTTGATAGTAGCGAACAATTTTTAAAATCAATGGGAGGAAGATCGTTCCTAAATGGTATGTATCGAATTTTTGATGAAAAAAGTATACCGAAATGGAATGATATAGTTAAAAAATCATTTCCAAAATACAAAAATCAAATAAGTGTCTTTGGGTATGACTGGTTGGGAAGAATTTTTGCTCTTGATACGCAAAGAGATGTAGTTTTGATATTTGAACCAGGTACAGGAGAGATACTTAATACAGAAGAAAACTTTGTGAATTTTCATGATAGTGAGATACCACAATATCATGACGCTTGCTTGGCGTCTGAGTTCTTCAATGAATGGTTTGAGGCAAATGGCAATTTTGTTTTGCCTCACAATAAATGTGTGGGTTACAAAGTACCACTATTCCTCAATGGGGAAGATGACATAGAAAATCTTGAAGTATCCGATATGGAAGTATATTGGGAAATAATGATGCCATTAATGAATCTTTAATCAATATTGGCATATTTGATATCAATTTACGGAGGTGATAAAATGCCCACAAACCAAGAAAAAGTTTCACAGCTTTTGGCAGATTCGCACTTTGCGTTCATAAACAGCCAAAACAACGAATCTCTTCACTTAGCGAACGAGGCAATTAGGCTTGCTCCAAAAAAACCTGACGCTTATCAATGTGCAGGAGATGCGTATATGTCTTTGGGACAGTATTCGAAAGTGGTATATCCTTGAGTTTTATAAATAACAAATAAGATGCTGGTGATTAATTATGAATGCAAAAGAAAATAATTCATTTGAGCATGAAGAATCAATACTAGAAGTAAAATTCACTAATAAAGAAACTATGGATGTGGTTTACAGAGGACGAGTAGTCAGATTTGTTGGTGAATTGGGACTGCACGAATTTATGGCAGATATTGATTCAGCAAAATGGTTGTTTCCTAAAGATAATAAAATAACACAAAAAGAAAAAAGAAGAAATAATCACAGCGGTTTGTAACCAATATAATAAAAAAACACGCATATGTTTTTGTGACAAAAATTACAATGTAATTGTATGCACATTATAATTATACTATTAGGAGTTGTAGTAAAATACAACTGTATAAACTCTGACTATTATTGAGAGCAAAGACGATTTTTACGACGAGTACTACTACATGAAACCCGAATGTGAAAAAAGCCGTTGGGAGAAATTCAAAGACGGCTGCAAAAAAGTCGGCGAATGGTGCAAGGAGCATTGGAAAGAAATTCTTATTACTGTGACAATTGTAATAGGTGCAGTGTTAGCTATTGTCGCTGTTGTTGCTTCAGGCGGTTTAGCACTAATGCCATTATTGACTGGATTAGGACTATCTGCATCAGCTGCAGCAAGCATTAGTACAATTGTCGGAGCTGTTGCAGTGATTTCTACCATAGGTTCAAGTATATTAAATTTGATCAATACTTGGTGCGATATAGATAGTTCTACTTTTAAAACACTTAAAAACGTATTTAATTGGACTAGTATAATATCAAATGGTGTTTATTCTTTTGGCTATATTTACAATGGGTTTAAAGGTATAAGTAATGCAGCAATAAAAGAAATGAATGGCAATCGACTGGTAAATATAACAAGATGGGGACGTCCTGGATTGCAAAGTGGCGATTGGGTAATGAAAGGAAACAATACATGGTACAATTACATACGGTCATTTAAATGGGATTTCATTTCTCCGACAAATACAATTGCACCTAAATCTATAGGAGAAACATTTTTGGTTCCGTTAAAAACACTCCATCGTCCCAAAGGATTTGGCATAGATGGTGCTTGGAAAATTATATTTGGTCAATGGAGATATTTCCCTTGAGGAGGATCGATAATGCAAATCATTAGATATATATTAGCAACTACCTTGGGTTGTTTAGGCATTTGGATTGTTATAATGAATTGGTTGGTGATTTATGCATTTGTTAAACATAATAAGAAATCATCTGGCACACCTTTTGTTGGAGCGATTTTGTTGATATTTGCACTGTTAATTTTACCTTTTAAAATACCTTTATGGATTTTTGTAATTCCGTTAATTATTGATTACAGTTGTTTCCCGTGGATAATATATAAAACTTATAGACGTATAAAAAGATGGTGATTAAATATGAATGTAAAAGGAACTACAGGAAATATGGGAGCAGTAACAAATGATCCAACGGCAACAACGGCTGTATATTGGTGAGCAGAATGGTATGCGTTTTTGAAAAACAATTAAGGTTAGATGAGATGGAATATTTATTATTTGAAATATTGTATTGAGGTTTAAACTATGAGAAGATGCGAACCACTAAACACATAAAAAGCAAACAGATAATTGAACTATGAAAACATATGGCACTATTGAAAATGGTTTTGCACCTTGTCAATGCTATATACTATAAATTAGGAAATGATTATTGCAAAGCAATAAAAAATAACATTACATCAATAATAAAAAATGATCCTGAATATGCCGTAAAATATTATCACCCTTTATTTATTAATGATAATGCTGATTTGAAATCACTGAAATCAAAAGTGCTTTCCATAGATGAAAGCATATACGACGTTGATGATGGTATCAGCTCGATAAAATCATCAACGCAGACCCAAGATGACAAAATTGAATCACTTGAGTCATTGAAAGAAAATATTAATGAATACATTTCTGATGTTATGATTATTGACCAAAATGCGGCTGATGCTATCAATAAAAGCAAGAATGATTTTTATGATAAATATGAATACCTGAAACCGGATATTGAAAAAAGCTGGTTGGAAGAGAAATGGGATAGTGCTTGTGAGTGGTGCAAAGAATGTTGGAAAGAACTACTTATTGGTTTAAGTACACTTATAGATTTTATCGCTGTAGTTGCTGTAATTGTTTCAACATGGCCTTACTCTGGCTTAGTACTACTACTGTTTGGAATTACAATTTCATGTACCGGATCCGTTTATAACGGAAGCCTTCCGCCACCATATACATACGATGAAACATTTCCACAATCAATGTCTGATTGTTTGGGAATTAATTATTCGGATTATATTAAGACAATGCATTATCAATATGGATTTGATGAACAAATTGCTATATTGTATTTGAAATTGTATCTTCAGGTTGCGAATGATCCCTCAATGAGGGGAAAAAAGTGAAAGAGAGATTGCTTGTGAATTTAATAGGATTATCGCATCGTTATGTATAAATTATGACGGCGACGCCAAAAGATGGAGGCTAACAACAGGAAATTATAAATCAGTTGATGCATATGAAATGCTCATAAATAAATATGGTTTCACCGAAGCTGATGCTATTGATTTTGCAATTGCTCTAAATGTGCAACATGGTTCTAATTATGAGAATATTGAATTACATTTTGGATTCTCACGAGAAGAGGGAAATCTTTTTAATGGGGAAAATCCTCCAACTGTTGAAGAGTTTAAAAGGAGAGCAAATGAATTGGGTTCGGAGGATATGAAAGATTTTGTTCATGAGGCATTACAGTATGTTGAATTTAACGATAATTTAGACATTGCGGATTTTGCTAATGGAAGTACTGATAGAATGATATCCTATAGTGGAGATATTATTTCGACAAGGTATGACGATCAGGATTTTTTATCTGATATTGATCCGAATAATATACAGTATAAATTTGAGAAAAGTAACAGTAATTTTCTCAAAGTTCAACAGGAATATAATAAGGCTGTAATGGATGGCACAATCAATCCTAAATCGGAGTTCATATTAAATAATGGTGGTATTGATCAAATTCGCAATAATATAAATTACGATGTTAAATCTACTTTGGGTGCTTATATTGATGGTGAATTTGTAGGAGAAAAAAAGAAGAGAGCCGATAAATATAAACAGCATATTGATGCCTTTATAACATTTTTGCAAGATTAACGTAATGAGGGATTTGTTTATAATGAAACATAAAACTATATTTTCTACGATGATAATTATTACTTGTATTCTTATAATATTTTTTGCTATTGTAATAGGTTTCGGAATATGGTTCTTAAACAGTGATAATGAAACAGAAGCTGATTTACAGTGGAAACGAAAAACCATTAACGACTGTATTAATCAAACAAGTCAGAATTATGATGAGATACGTGAGTTGGTTTGTGATCCGGGTTCTGATGTTGCACTTTTGGGACACGATTATGATTTGCTCAGCAAATTAACGAATCTTGAAACAATTACTATTGTCGGAATCAGTGACGCTTCAGATGCACAGAATTTTTTTGAAGAGTTAACTAAACTAAAAAAATTAACTTCTGTTAATATTGTAGATTCACCTATTGGTTCAATAAGAAAGCTGGCAGATATCAGAAGTCTATCAAGTTTATGCATTAGATCTAATCCTTATGGGGGTGCTCGTTTTAAAATTGACGATATTGACTTGCTCGGAACAGAGGGAAGCTTCAAGAATTTAAAATCGTTGGAATTATACGATGTTCAAATTGAAACCTTACCGGATTTATCCGAATTAACGGAATTGAAATCACTTTCAATTTCAGGAGCTGATTTTACCAAGCTGGATGATGAAAGTGTTAATTGGGAGAATATTGTATCCCTCAATATAAATTCTACGAATATACACTCAATTGATAAAGAAATTATAAATAAACTTTATAATCTAAAAGCTTTAGATGTTTCTTATTGTAATATTACAGACATAAGCTTTGTGTTAAACTTACCAAAATTGGAAGAGTTCTCATATTTGGGACATGATACTCATGGAATTGATTTGAAATGCTTAAATGAACATCCAAATTATGATGAAACTTGGATGAAAGATTAAAAAGTTTAATAGAAGATAATGTTATGAAAGTAATATCAATTGAATATCCAACTCCGTTGAAAAATTGTAACATAAAAAATGATAATATTGATATTTTTGTCAAACTGGAAAACGGAAATAAATATTGCATTACTGTTGCAACAATCGATTGGATAAGCAATCATGTGGGAGAAAGGCATTTACCAAGCGGATCACCTGATTTAATAGTTAAAGAATTACAAAATCAGTTGATTGAAGATGCTGTTAAAGAATACTCAGAAGATGACGCATACTGGCTGCGGGTATTCAGTATGTCTTATGGGGATGAAGTTCCTGATTGATATAAACTTAAAACTTTATGACAATCAATATCAATCTTAGAAATAATCAATCGTGATAAAATATTTAATTATGCTTTAACTTTTATTCAAATGTAAGGAATTAAATAAATAATCGAATAATCGAACATAGTTCAAATAGACACATTAAGGAAGTGAACATATGTCAACTATAACGTTAAGCGCTAATAAAATCAATATGATGCCCTTGCTGATTATAGACGCAAGCAATGCAGTAAAAAGCTATAAATCGGAACTGCAAACGCTAAAATCAAAATTACTTGCAATTGACAGCAGCGTTTGCAATGTTGACGATGTAATTAGTTCTATAAAAGCGTCTACACAGACTCAGGAAAATAAGATCGACGCTCTTATAATCTCAAAAAAGATGTAAATGAGTTTGTTTCCGATGTTGTGCATATCGACGGCGATGTCGCTGATGCTATCAATAAAAGCAAGAATGATTTTTATGATAAATATGAATACCTGAAACCGGATATTGAAAAAAGCTGGTTGGAAGAGAAATGGGATAGTGCTTGTGAGTGGTGCAAGGAAAATTGGCAGTCAATAGTTAGTGTGTTTGTGACTATTGTCATTGTTGTCGGTATTGTTATATTGAGTATTTCAACATTTGGAACGGCAATTCCAGTAATTGCTGTTGGTGTAGTTGGAGCAATCGTAGGCATTTCAGGTCAATTAATTAGTGATATTATTTCATGTGCGATAACAGGCGATTGGGATGGTAACTGGCAATCATATATTGGATCAGCGATAGGCGGTTTAGCTGGCGGTGTTTTATTATTGCTTACTAATCCAATTGCTGCTTGTTCAGCAGAGGCGGCAATATCAACGTTTTTTGGCGAAAATCTTGAAAATATCACTGGGGGACAAAAACGATCGACTTTTGAAATATTATTTGATACTGGTTTAAGCACAGGAACAGCGGCTTTTTTAGTGTTGCTTTAAGTAAAATTACTGGAAAGCTTTCAAAACTCTTTCGAAAAAAATTCCGGTGTTCAAAAGACTTTCAGGCATAAATAGCTATGATGCTTCATTTAAAATGGTAATAACAAAATTAAAACAGGGAAGTATTAAAAAATTTCATTATAAAACAATTAGAAATGGTGTAATTTCAGGACTTTCCGGAGGTGCATTGGAAAATATAGCAAGTGGTTTTTTTGATGGGATTAAGGAATGGTATGACGAATGGAGAGAGTTGTTACAAAATTAATAAGAAATGAAGGAGGTCTGATCAATGAAATCAAAATCGAAATTTACTGTGAAGATACCGTCAGAGATTTATAAAGGTGAAGTTTTTATAACTGCTTTTTTCATTGTTTTAAACGTAATGTATACGATTTTTGGTAATCCTCCGCATTTCCCTATGTATATTTCAACAATATTATTCATTTTTATTCCAATAGCTATTTCATTATTGTGGATAAGAAAATTAAAAATTGTAGTAAGTGGCAGCAAAATAACCGTTAGGAAGATTTTGGGATTCAAATATAGTGTTGATGTTTCAGAAATAACAAAGATAAAATGGATAATTAATGATACTAGATTAGGGGTTAATGAAAAAATTTTAATTTATGTGAACTCTGAGCATTTTGCTGTTGAAACTCTTATGGACGGATTTGAAATAATGTCAGAATATCTTTTGAAAAATGTTGATCCTGATAAAATAATTTATATTAATAAAAAATAGAACATTTGGCAATAAAATAATAGGAATATGTTGTGCGTATTGACGGCGAAATCACTGATTAGATTGAAAAAGCAATAAAATATATTATAAATATCAAGAGTGCTTTTAACTGGAAATGGTATATGTTTTTTTGTGATAGAAAGGTATCTAAAAATCAAGGGATTGAGAAAGTAAATGAGTAATGAAATAATCGGAACAAAATTCAAGTACACGGTATTAACATTGACACTGTTTTCTTCACACCATTTATGCACTGTAAGTCCGCTACTTTCCTGTGCCTGGATCTGGGCTCACCATTCGGTCAGGCGAAATTCGTTCTTTACCGTTGCGATCGTTGTTTTCATTATCTTTATCTCCACATCTAATTTGGTCTAAGCAGCTCTATAGACTTTTTGAGATTGGGTAATTTACTCTATGGAGTTGCTTGAAGTTTATTATACTTCTTTAGTCATCGGTGGGGTAGATGTGGAGGGATTGACGGTTACATTCAAATTCACAACGTCAATGATAGATGATATTTTAGAAGATGTCCCCGTGATTGATACAAATAGATATACTTGATGTAAAAATAGAAAATGTTTATTCGTCGTTTGGTGGGAAAGGAAATGTTATGAAATTAGATAAACAAATTACAAATGAAGAGCTGCTTGAACTTACAAAAAAAGCATTTGAAAATAACGAGGTTGCTGCGTTCCTTTGCGGAGAGAAAGGATATGCTTGTCCTATAAGTCACTTTGTTCCAGCAAATGTACCAACGGATTTTAGTAGAATTATAGATTTTGGAGTATACAAACTTTATGAGGAAACTAAAAATGAAAAAATTGTTGCCAAATTCGAAGAAGCCATATTGTATCTTCTTGATTGCGATCCAGCAAAGAATTGGATAGCGTTTATGGTATGTTGGAATCAAATTAGGAATGAAAAAAGACACGAAGCACCATTTAAATTCATTAATCAAGAGTTAATTGAGAAATTGAAGGAAACGCTATTAAAACACGAAAAGGAGCTTCGTGTTTGTAAGGAATGGCAAGGTTGGAATGAAGAAAATGGGCTTTGGCAGGAAATTACAAGAATTAATAACATTGCAACTAAAAATTATGGGGTGAGTATATTATGAATATAGACGAAATATTTAGTAAAGGTGCATCTTATCTAATATATGAAAAAGGTTATGAAGACTATATTTCAGGCAAAGATGTTACATTGGTACGTCCTGTTGGAGATGATACTGTTGTTTGGGTTGCACCAAGTGCCGAAATTGATGAAGCTATAATTAAAACCAAATCCGGATGTTAACCCTAATATAGGAGAAATTGGCAACACGAATTCAATAAATGGAATCCCAACCAAACAATTAAATAATCTATATAATTCATTAGGAAGAGATTCTGAGTGCTTACGTTTCATTCATTGTATTTACTATACAAGCGCAGCAAGAGCTTTCATATGGGTTCTCTTTAAAATACCCTTAAATACTTTTATTATTGTGAGGTTTAGACTATGGCATTTGTTAATGAAAAGCTGACTCCAACGCAAAGAGAGGAACTGGATAAGAAAAAGATTAAGAACCCATACGGGAGCTTTAGGGACACGACAGAAGGTATCATGCCCCTGTACTTAACTATTGACAAAAATTCTGAAACATGGTTAGCACATTGCTATAACCATCATGACACTATTACCCCACTCCCCAAAAATCTCAAACACCCCCAAACAAAAAGGCCCTATCGCAGTCACCCTGCAATAAGGTCTTTTTTTCATATAACACCTAAACTATTCCCTGTTCTTCAGTACCTCAGCAGGCGATACCTTGCCAAGCTTTCTTACAAGAAGTGTGCTTATAATGAAGTATAAAACCAGTATCGACGCAAATATCATCGCATATAAATACCATGGGAACTCAAGGTTCATTCCGCAGGAGGTGTTCGCTATAAGTGCCGGATACATGGCGTCTGATATAAACTTTGACAGCGGTACGCATATGAGTGCTCCTGCTGCTATGACGTAAAAGTTTCCGTTGAGATAAAGCTTTTTTATCTCCTTTGTGCGGAATCCAAATACCTTTATAAGCGATATTCCAAACGCCGCACGGTCTATCATTACGTTCATCATAAGATACATTACCGCAAAGAATATCACCGCCGCTACCGCTATGAGCATTATTATCATCGGCATCATAAGCGAAATGAATACGTCGGAGGAGCGTTCAACGTCCGCCTTTGTGGTAACGGAGTAAAGCCTGCCCTCTGCAATGTCCAGTGCCTTGTCTGAAAATACCGTGTTGTAATAATCATCTGCCTTGCCGAAAAGCTCACGCATACTGTCTATGTCCATGAATACCGTAAGTCCTGCCGAATAGTCCGCAATGCCGCTGACCGTGAAAGCATAATCCATTTCATTGGCGTTGTCCGTAAGAATAAGCTTGTCGCCCTCTGCAAGACCGTATTTCTGCTGAACACTGCGGCTGACTACTACCTTTGACTTTCCCTTTACCGGCTTGCAGTTGAAATACTTGTTGCCGTCCTCGATACCCATTACCGTCACATCAAGAGTGTATCCAAGATATGTCTTTGAAAGGGACTCCGCATATACCGCCGTGCCGCCCTTTGGCACTTCCGATCCAGGATATTTCAGCGTGTACATATACTCATACTTAGTGTCCGCATTGGTTTCCTTTTCCACATTGTTGCAAAGCACATAACAGTCAACGCCTATCATAAGTATAAGCAGCGAGATAAGCATACCAAATACCACCGTCAAGCCAGTCCTTGCCTCACGGAGCATCTGACGTATCCTGAACGCTGTCACAAAGTTCCTGTCCTTGAGGTTTATGTTCTTCGCCTTTGTCACCTTCTGCTCGTTCTTGATAAGAGAAAGTGCGGTTCTCGAAAGCTTTTTGTTTATAACAAGCAGATTTACTATAACCGATACAACAGGCGGCATAACAAGACTGTATACAATGAGATATGCAGGCATTGTCGGAGCAAATTCAGGTATGGAGAAATATGCGTATGTGTCCTGCATCTGATATTCCATTCCTATAGGTGTGAAAGCTATCAAATTGCCGATAACTCCGCCCACAAACGACACTATGGTCGGCAGCGTCATATAGTGCTTTACAAGGTCCTTTTTCTTCACGCCCAGTGCATAAAGTGCACCGATAACGCTTTGTTCACGCTGTATCTGATGAATAACGAAAACTGAGATAACATATGTGAACAGTATCATTAAGATAACGCCTGCCAACAAGCTGACCTGCTTGTGCAGTATAAGGTCGCCTGCCGCACCGAGTATCCTTACATTGTCGTCTGCCTTTACAAACGCCGTGAGATTGTCGATATCAATGTCGAAAGCCTCGTCAATAAAGCTGTCAGCCTCATTCCTAAGCTCGTTCACTCCGTCAAGCAGTTCCTTTGAGCCTGCTGAGGCACTGCCTACTCCCTCGGTGTAATCCCCAACGCCCTCTGAATATTCCTTCAGCTGGTCAAGGGTCGTCTTTATGTTTGTGAGAACTTCCTTTGATACATTGTCCTCAGCCGATGAGATAGCCTTGTCAAGGATATCCCCATAGTTGTCCTCTTTCATGACCACGTCAACACCATAGCTGTCAGCGGTCATATTTGCCTGCAAAAGAAATACGCTGAAAATCTCCTCCGCACCTTTTTTAAGCTCATAGCTGTGACCGTTTATCTCAGAGATACCGTCAGAAAGCTCCTCCGTGCCGTCCCTGAGCTTGTCAAGTGCGTCTGTGATATCGTCCTTTTTGCCTACAGTGTCTTTTATAGTTTCCTGAAAATACTTGTCCTCAACGTCCCTGTAATCAAATTTCAGGTCTTTTATATCCTCCTTGAGCTGCTCGTCAGTGAGTTTGCCGTCAAGAAGATAAGCATAGGTATAATCCTCTGCTTTCTGGTCTGTGTCTTTGAGTATCTCCTCATACTGGCTGTCAGTAACAAAGGCAAGACCAAAGCCTGAGCTTTCCGCATTGGTGTCAGACAGCTTTCTTACAGGCATGTCATAGTCAGGCACGCTGCCTATACCGGTTACAGTGAACTCCTCCCCCGCAATAGTTATCTTGTCACCAATGCTTATATCATTTTCCTTGGCATAACGCTTTTCCAAAGCAGTCTCGCCGTTTTTCTCCGCAAGTCTGCCGCTGTCAAGCTCCATAAGATTTATCTTTTCACGGTTACGCATAACACGCAGAACTTTGTTTTGACTAACTTCGATATCCAAACTGAACTGCTTTTCAATGGTCGCACCCTTATCCTCAAGCTCAGCCTGCTGTTCGTCTGTCAAAGGCACAAACACGCTGAACTGACCGTCCTCACACTTGTTTTTGGCACCCTTGTCCTCAGTGCCATTTATTATAGTTTCCGCCGCACCGCAAACGCTCACAACTATGTACATTCCCATTACGATAAGAAGTACAAGTGCGAGATACCTCATGAAATTGCTTTTCAGGTCACGCAAAAGACGCTTTCTCAATACATTTCCCATTTACAGATCCTCCAGCTCGGCAGCAGGCACTCTTACCTCGTTCTCATAATCCTTTTTGATAAGACCGTCCTTTATTATCAATACCTTGTGCACCATATTCTTGATAGAATTGTTATGTGTGACGATAAGCATTGTCGTGCCGTATTTTTCATTTATCTTTTCAAGCAAAACGAGAATATCCCTAGAAGTTTTTGAATCCAGTGCACCTGTAGGCTCGTCACAAAGCAGCAGCTTAGGATTTTTGATAAGTGCTCTTGCTATGGCACATCTCTGCTGCTGACCGCCTGAAAGCTGTGAAGGAAATTTGTTCTGATGCTCTGTAAGTCCCAGCGTTTCAAGAAGTTCGTCCATGTCAAGAGGTCTTTGAGCAAGATATTCACAGACCTGTATATTCTCACGGACAGTAAGGTTAGGCACAAGGTTATAAAACTGGAATATAAAGCCCAGATTGTCACGGCGATAATCTGAAAGTGCGTCAGGCGAAAGCCCAAATATCTCCTTGCCGTCTACCTTTACCGACCCTGAATCCATTGTATCAAGACCGCCTATGCAGTTCAAAAGCGTGGACTTTCCCGAACCTGACGTGCCTTGGATAACGCACATCTGACCTTTTTCCACCCCTGTTGTTATGCCCTTGAGCACCTGCATAAAGCTTGCGTCCTTGCCGTAGCTTTTCTTTACATCTTTGATCTCCAAATACATTGTCAATACCTCCTGTTGCAACATAACATTGTTATGTTAATGTTATGTAAAAAGCCGTCTTTGGAACGGCTTTATTTACCTGTCTGAATGTTTTTTCCGCTCTTTCATATCCTTTGCAGTCGGTGCAAGGATAAGGGCGAACCAGCTTTTTACAAGATTGTCCATTATATAGTTCATGTATATAACAGCGTTTTCCTCGTCAGGCTCATGATCGAGCATATGAGTGAACGCCTCAATAGAAAGGTGCGTGAGCCAGTGTACCATATAGTCATTGACCTTTGCCCCTTTTATACCCTTTGCCATGCTTTCCGCCATTGCACGATAAGACTCTTCCATTTCGTCAATGTAAGTATCCAAGCAGTTTTCATAGCGTGTGCCGCCAGCTTTTTTTGTAAGAAGAATGAAAGCGTCACGGTTTGAGTAGATATGGTGGATAAGCTTTTCCACAAGGTCATTGTGGTCGCCGTCCTCCTGAACATAGCTGTCAGGCACGCTGAGCAGTTCGATATCCTCGTCAACGTGTTCCTGTATCATTATGCCAAGCTCTTCATAAGGCTTTCTAACTATGCTGTCAAAAAGGTCCTCCTTATCCTTGAAGAAGAAATAAAGTGCACCAGTCGTTACCCCTGCGTCTGCACATATTTTTCTCAGAGAGGCTTTATTATAGCCCTTTTCCAGAAATTCTTTTTTTGCACTGTCTATAAGCTTTTCCTTCGTTTCCTTATCGTCTTTCATGTTTTCCCCTCCTTTAGCATAACGGTGTTATGCATGATAACAATGTTATGTTACCACAATTTCAACTCATTGTCAATGCAAGCAATAGCAAATCTGCGTTTTTCACAAAACCGTATAATATCGCTCTAAGATTTTTACATATCTGCACAAAAAAACGCCGACACTGTTTTGCAATGCCGGCGTTGGAACTGAAAATGTCCTATTTCAGAGTGACTTGAACACGCCGATCATAGATTTTTCAGTCTTCTATCGTCAGTTTCATGGTCACATATTTGTGGTCGCTATATTTTTCCTCATCTGGTTGTACCTTTTGGTCGCTATATTTTTCCTCATCTGGTTGTACCTTTACATCATATTTGCAGTTTTTAGAAAGAGTTCCCTTACTTATCAATATATTATCGATGCGGTTATTGCCAAATGTTTTATTATCCGCAGGGACACACTCCTGCATAGATGTGAGTAGACTGCGGTATTTTTTCTCAGTCTCTTTTGATATACAGCCTACATACGCATTAAAATCCCCTGCAATGATCAAATTCTTGACTTGTTTTGCATATTGAATGATATCGTCCCACATTTTACCGTCGTCCTTATTATTTTTCAGAACAGGCATATGTACGCCAAACAAGACAATAGGGTCTTTTTTCACTGATATTATCCTATTATTTTTCGGAACTTGTACCGTTTTGTTATTATATGGGCAAAAAGTAGTATCGTTTACAGCGTAAACTTCTTTTTTACTGATAGCTAATGTATAGCGAAGACAATATGAATGACCATTATTATCATTCATGAAAATATCATAGTCTTCTTTCGGAAAATCCTTTAAGAGCTGTGCATATAAAGGATGTTCATACCAACGATCATCTTTTATGTATTTACAAGGCACTTCCTGAAGAAACACGACTGCGTTTTCTTTCTCCAAAAACTGCTTTACTATACCGATGATTTTACCATAAGCCTCGTCTGAACAATCCTTTACACAATACTGACCCTCTTGCTCAGACCGTTTTCCATTTCTGAACCAGTCCACATTCCATGTCATAATATTAAATTCCATATTTTTCTCCTTACGTTACAGTGTCATTCTAAGATAGTTTCTTTTACTTTATCATTTGGAGCGGTGTGTGTCAATATGACGAGAAAATGTACTTTCTCTCTTGCTGATACAAAGCACGGAAAAGTTCCCCCTTATCTTGACAAATACCGACAAAAATGGTATGATCAAATTTGTAAAATTGAAAATTTATAGGGATTTTATCATGAAAAGGTTAATAGCAGCAATTCTTTCACTCACTTTAGTATTCTCCGTTTCTGCGTGTGGCAATGCCGATAATACAGCACAACATCAGAAAATGACAATTTTGTAGAACTTATTACAAAAAAGCACAAACCAAAACAGGGAGAAGTAACCGATATGAGCCAAAATATAAAGATACACGAAAACGCACTATATATAAATGATGAGCTTGTGACTTTCGACTTTAATATAGATACACTGATAATAATGGATACTAAGATAATCGTGCTGCTTGATATCCCATATGACAGCAGCGAACTTGATAATATATATGCCGTTGATTTTAAAGGCAAGATAATATGGAGAGTTGAAAAGGTCGCAAAGAAATATCCAAAACTAAGGCATGACCCATATGTAGGTATATCAATGCTTGATGAAAAGCTGCTTGCCCGCCAGTTTTACGGACAGCGTTATATCATAGACCATGATACAGGCAAGCTTGTAGAGCGATATACCGTCGGCAGGGATTGGTGAGTTTATAAATACAATCAGTAGTATTTTGTATATTGCATAATACCATGCATGGTATTATTACACACCACGCCTCCGGATCATAAGCCTCAACAGGTATGTCACCACTCTCCGTTACCCTGTAATATTTGTCCGTGTCCGTATCCACCAGCAGCACACATATCTCACCGCTTGTGAGCACGTCAGAATCAATGTAGTAATGACTTTCCCCGTCATAATATATGTCATTGAACCTGCTGTTTCCTGCTATAGAAGAGGTGTGAACGTGCCCTGCCACGACCTTTTTGTCAAGCCCGTGTATCTTCCCTAACCTGTGCGGCCACTGCTGCGTGAAAATCATCTCGTCCGTGCAGTATTCCCAAGCATTTCCCGAATCCTCATCAATGCCTGCATGAACAAATATGGTGTTCCCCTCTACATGATACCTAGGCCTATGTTCCATCCAGTATATGTACATATCATCATCGCCATGCTCCTCGCCGTCTGCATATATGCTCTCTATGGAACTGAACCCGTCAATAACAAACTCCTCGTGATTGCCCAAAAGTGCTATGACCTTGTCTGTGCCGTACTCTCTCTGCATACTGATTATCTTCCTAAGCACACCCCTGCTATCCTCACCCCCGTGAACGTAATCACCAAGCAGTATAAGCTTTGTGTCAGGTTCATCAAGATGACATTCAACCAATTCCAACGCATCACAAAACGCCGAATAGCACCCGTGTATATCAGACATACAATATATCTTCAATCTACAACACCTCCGTTTTATATCGGTCATATGACGCTGACCGTGCACAAATATAGTCAAATTCTCTTTCTCCGTCAAGGTCATAGCGTTCCACGCCACCCTCGCCGAAACATATCCCCCCAAGCTTATCCGATCCGTTCTTATCAAACAAAGCACTCATTCTTATCTTGTTGTCATAGATATCCATTTTATTTCTTACCGCCTCTGCAAAAAGCTCAAGAAGAAATTTGTCAGAAACGCTTTTCGCCGCCGCATATTGCGTACTGCCAAACTCCCCTGTACCCTTTCTGAAAAGCATTATCACCTTGTGATGTAAAGGCTCAGTGAGTTCAAGCAGCTCTTTGCCTGAATACAAATAAGCGGCACGCCTGTGAGCGTCGTTATAAATATCATTCAGCAGCGTGATATTCGGGTCACTGCAAGGGTCAAAATGACCGAGCACTCCCTCATTCCCCTCATCGTCAAAGAAAATATACCTTGCAGACATTATATCCTCCACATCAGCCGCAAGAAAAACAAACTCTTTTATATTCTCCTCAGTTATAGATCTCACCTTTTCTCACCTCTCCCCAACGTGAGATAAAAATTCGCTGTATTCTCTCATTTTCGCCTCTGACAAAAGCTCATGCCAAAGCTGCATTGCAAAGATATCAAGTATCTCTTCATCAGGCACGCTTTCCGCCACCGCCAACAACTTATCGCCGCACATCACGCCCTCTCTGAATAGTCCAAGAACTTTTTTATCCACAACGCTTGCCATTGCTCGGATATCCTCCCGACAGCTTTCAATGCCTTGTGCATATATAAGCTGACCAAAGCGGTCCAAAACATAGTTCAAATGCTTTTGTCCTCTTCCGCCCTGCACGAAGATAGTCATAAATACCTTTCGTGCAAGGCGGTGAATTAACTCAATATCACCGGTTGTTATGAGCCTTTTATTCATCAGCACCTCCGTTACTTGTCCCACCTGCATATATACTTGTCATTAAGTTCTCTGACCCTAGCCTTTATCGTTTCCACAACATCGGACGGATCAAGCACCTCGACCTTGTCAGAGTGTTCCAATGCCCAGTTTACGATACCATATGCACTCGTCCTAACACTGACGATAACACCATTGTCATAGCCTGTGATAGTGTAGTCATCTCCAAAAGAATCGTGAAGAAATGTGAGATTTGGCTTGCCTGTCCTATAAAAATTTGTGACACGCATTTTCACTGTTACTGGAGAGTCATATCCCATGCCAAGATGAGTGTGACGAAAGTTCTCAAGCTGCTCTTTATATAGCACAGAGGTTTTAGCCACATCAGCTTTAGTCGCCAATATCTTCTTGCCGTTCTCTTCCCTTATCTTCACATTTTTCATCAGGTCTATGCGATAAATACTCAGCGTTTTTTCCTTGCTTTTATCGTTCTCAAAACAGCCTATCAGGAAAAAACGTCCGTTATCCTGAATGATATAGTGCGGAGAAACGTGCGTCTTTATCTCCTCCGCTGCCGTGAATTCAAGAACAGGCTTAGGAACTTCCTTGTCACCATATTCGCTTTTATCGGTGGTGTAGTAGCAGAAGTTATAAGATAACTGACAGTTCTCTTTGATAGCACTCTGGATAACAGCAAGGTTCTTTTTTAACAGCTCTGAATCCGTGTTCTCATTGTTATGTATACGGCAGGTATGATCTCGGTTATATTTAGAGGCAAGCTCCATTTTTATCTTCAAAACCAAGCGTTCTACCTGCTCAGGGTTCAGAGCCTTCGACATCTGAACAGCATTTATCAGGTCAACTACCTCTTCAGGCGAAAAAGGGTGATTATAATAAATGTTTCTTACCGATCTTATCCTATCCTCAAGGCTGATTTTATCATTCATTTCATCTTCGTCTTCGTCATCGCTGTAATCTTCGTTGTTTGACAAAAGCGGTTTCAGAGAATCATATATTAGGCGGCAATCTTCTTCGCTCTTAAAATCCATTTGCTCAGGATCATAATCCATCGCCAGGGCGAGGTTTATCATTTTCTGATTGAACGTGCTGTGCGTTCCCATGTATTCGCCAAGCTCTCCATTTCGCATTTTTCCTTGAGAGGTGGGATGTTTCTTGTCAGTGTTCTCTTTAAGATAAGAAAGTATTTGAAAAATGCTTTCTATGGCACTTCTTCCGCTTTTCTTGTAATTCTTATTATCTTTTTCAGGCTCGTTATAGGAGAACTTGAATGGTATCAGATAAAAAACTTTGTCGCCATATGCTTTGCTCAAGTCGTTTATCGCCGCCAAAGCCTCTTTCCTTGTGGCATATAGACCGCCGACATGCTCCATTTCTTTTCCGCCACGACTAAAGAGTTTTATTTTCCACATTTTTGCCTGAGAATTTTTGTCATTATAATATGAATACCTATCGTAAATCAGCGTTCTTTCGCCGCCCTCAAAAACGAAAACTTGCGTTCCACGTTTAAGCTTTTTAAAATTCACTTCATTTGATAATGATAAGCCTTCAATTATATCGCTATATTTTATAATATCCTCTTTAGTTTCTGCCATTTTCAATGCTCCCCCTTTTAGAATGATTTCAGGTTTCTATAAATATTATAGCATAGAATCGGTCTTGTATTCAAGACCAAACGGCAAAATGCAAGATATTTTTTCGATTTAGTTTAAAATATCGCACCGCCGCAGTCCTGATATCAAAACCACGGCGATGCAAAGCCACCCATATTATCTTCTATTGCAGGAGCTTAGGGGTAGCCTCCTCTTCGAGCATCTTAGCTATCCGACGCTGTACATCTTCGTCAGAGTATCCGAAATACGTCATTTCAAAGAGGACAAGTGCTGCAAAGCGTTCGTTGCTGCCAATTTCCGTCAAGCTTTTCTCTTCGACCTCACAGCCCATTATAGCCCCCCAAGGTAAGCCCTCAAAGCTATAGACATTATCTTCCTCATTATCACGGAGAAAGATAATGTCAACCTCTTCTCCGCCGTCCTCTGTGACGCCTTTCTCAAGAACCATAGTCATGTTGAATCTCACCGGAATTCTATTGTATTTCAAGTCGTCTATCACTTCTCTTATTTTTTGTTCTACATGGCTGTCAGATGTTTCCTTTAATAGTAAATACTGTTTTACGAGTTCATCTTCGTCGCATTTGTTTAATAATTCCAAAAATAACATTTTCGTTTTCCTCCTAGATCTTAATAGAATATTTTTCAATAGGCAGCCATGCTTTGACACTGTCTATGTCAATAGCTCCGCCTCTTGATTGTTTAAAGCACCCCGGTTTACCGCCATTTCTTGCATACAGACCGGTGTCCCAGCAGCCTGCTGTAAGTCTGCCGTTCTTTTCGACTATAAGACAGACCTCAAAGTCGTCAGGAAGTCTGTCATTGATGTTTGTAAACTTCGTGATAGGTATGTCTAATATCAAGTCAAGTTCGTCCATATATCTTTCATCATATCCTTTCCAAAAATTAAGTGTATCAAAATTAAGTGTATCCTCTTCGGACATGGCGTAAGGCTCACCGCAGAGAAACGCTTTTAACTGCTTTTCAGCCACGCATATCTCATCGAGCCTATCAGAATTTTTTTCATCACCCTTGATAAGAGCAAACAGCTTTTGTATCAACCGTGTGTGACCCTCTTCGCCATAGCCCTTAACCGGTATTTTTCCACGATAGACAAGTCTTTGCACCTCTGCTGTGATAAAACTCATTTGCTCGTTAAACGACTTTGCATAAAAGAGCTCTTTCTCCACAAAAATTTTCCTTTCGTAATATATGATCTTGAAGAGGAGCGATGCTGACAATTTTCCCCTTTTTCCACTCAACAAGGCAGTCGAACCAAGAAAGCTTGTTCCCATCTTTTGTGAAACCAAGCTTTTTAAGGCAGTTTTCCGATGCCACATTGTCAGTGCCTGCGAAAGAGTATATGCAGTCAGCTGTGATATTCACCCCGTCCGCAAACAGCCTGCCGTTAAAAAACTCATCTAATATGGTTAGGCAAGCCTCATAGCAATAGCCCTTTCTGCGATAGGGCTTTGATATGTAAAACTCCAATCTGTAATCGTCCTTATCAAGGTGAACACCAGCATAGCCAATGAATCTTTCAGGCTCGGCCTTGCGAAAAATCGAATACAAACATCTTTGTCCGCCACTGTGTCCAAGATATCCGTCATAATTCTTGAGATAGTATTCTGAAAAATCGACGCCGCAGAAGTCCCTGAAATTTCCTTCTTCTCTTAGCATTCTGAGGAATGATTCATTGTCTCTGTCATCTCTGCCCGGAAGAAGAAACAGCCTGTCCGTTTCAAGGTCTTTCCCTGTGTTCATGTATATCACCCTTTCTTTTGTTTACAGTATAGCACATTGTTGGTCTTGTTTTTAAGACTAAACCTTATATCTGCAAAATTTTTTTCTATCGAATATTTCGTTCTGTTATGGTATGATATAGGTATAAATACGGTGCAAATGCAAATTTTTATATCTTGCCCTCTTCATAAAGCTCCTCCATTGCACGCCATGCACCATAATAATCGCCCATAGCCTGATGAATGAGATAAAGGTCAAGATAGTCAACCCCAAGCTTTTTGCACATAGCAGTATAAGCGGAAGTCATAGTGAAAAATGTGCTTAAAAGCCCTGTTTTGTGTGGTTTTTCCCTTGACATTACAGAGGTTATATGATAAAATTAATCATATGTAAACAAAGTGATAATAATGATTATATAATAAAGCTAAAAGCAACTTTTTAAGTTTAGTTTATGGCAGGAGATAGTCAGCCCTGCTGAAGGAGAAAGCTATGTTTATAGGTAATAAAGCAAAACATAAGATCATAGGCATATGTACCTCAAGCGTGCAATCTGACTATGTGCGTGAAATAGTATCTTCCATAAGCCGCAATGGTATAAATAAAGGCTATAAGATACTGCTTTTCAACACTTTCAGTGATCTTTATCACAACACAGCCTATATGTGTGGCGAGGCGAGTATTTTCGATCTTATAAATTATGATATCCTCGATGTGCTTATCATAATGCCTGAGGCGATAAAAAGGGACAACATTTCCCGTGAGATAAAAGAGCGTGCCTCCGAGCATGGCGTACCTGTCATATGTGTTGACAGACTTGTGGAAAATTGCTGCAGTGTTATTTTCAACTATACAGATGTTTTTGAAAAAATAGTCCGCCATGTTGTGGAATACCACGACTGCAAGAGAGTAAATTTTATCGCAGGCGTAAAAGGCAACAGCTTTTCAGAGGAGCGTGTTGACATTTATAAAAAGGTGCTTGCGGAAAATGGTATCAAGTTCGAGCCTGAGCGTCTTGGCTACGGCGACTTTTGGGATATGCCTGCACGGCGTGTATTGCAGGGCTTTATAGACAGCGAGCTGGAATTTCCTGAGGCAATAATATGTGCAAATGACTCTATGGCTATCGCCGTTTGCAGTATGCTCAAGGAAATGGATATAAAAGTGCCTGAAGATGTTATCGTCACAGGCTTTGACGGCATAGATCTTGAAAAATACAACAGTCCAAGGCTTACGACTGCGGCTGCGGATATAGAAGTTCTTGGCGAGAAGGTCATCGAGGCGGTGGACGGTATGATGAACGGCACACCGCTGCCTGAAAAGATAGAGATAGATTATACTATGCGTATATCGCAGTCCTGCGGCTGTGAGAAGATAGACCCAAGGCAGGTTGGCGACAAGATAATGGAGCTTTACCACAGAATGAACGAATCTGACGGTCACGAGCTGCATATGTTCTCGTATCTTGCAAAGACGGTGGAATGTCACACGGTTGAGGAAATGGCGAAGGTAATGTCAAAATCAGGTGACTATTACAACTGGGTGTGCACAAATTCTGATTTTCTTTCCAACACAAAGCAGCGTGACCGTTTCAACGAAAGCTACACAAAGCAGATGCGAGTTTTCATGCAGGCTTATGACGGCAAATACAAAACAGGCGAGATATTTGACACAAAAGACCTTTTGCCTGACATGGAAAAGGTTCTTGACCGCCATGACTGCATAATGTTCTCTCCTCTGCATTTTCAGGACGAAGTTATAGGCTATGCTGCGAACTCTTTCAATCCTGTGTATTTTCTTTTCCAGAACACAAGGCGTTTTATCAACAACACCAACCAGATAATGGAAAGTTTCAAGAACCGTCAGCGGCTTGAAAAGGCTAATGCGGAGCTTGCAAGGATACATATGCTTGACCCTATGACGGGCATTTACAACCGCAGAGGTTTTTACAAAAACATCAGAAAGCTTATGACAAAGGCTGAAAAGCAGGGTATCGGCATAGCTATCTTTTCCATTGACATGGACAATCTCAAAGGCATAAACGACCGATACGGACACAATGAGGGCGACAAGGCGATAAAGGCGTTGTCTGTGATACTAACAAGGTGCACGGCTGGCGGCGGCATATGCTCACGCTTTGGCGGAGATGAATTTGTGGTTGTTATCTCTGACATCAACGATGCGGAGCGGTTTTATGAAAAGATACTCCACGGCATCTCTGAATACAATCGCAGGAGCAAATCGGTATATGATGTTGTAATAAGCTGCGGCTACAAGACAGGCGAGCCAAAGACGCTCAAAGAGCTTGACGAGCTGCTGAAAGAATCCGACAAGGAAATGTATGCACAGAAACGTCAGCACCACGAGTGTAAAGACTAAAAAGGGCAAAATAAAAGGGCGGATATCCGCCCTCAGTCTGTCGCAAAAGTGTCAAATCAACGGGCGAACGCTGTTCGCCCCTACATACAAAAGTCGTATTTACGCTAATTGTAGGGGGCGGCGTCCTCGACGTCCCGCATATTTATGACTTTGTCAACAATCTCAGGGCGGATATCCGCCCTTTTTTATTTCAGTTTATTTAAGTATACCAACGCCCTCAAGAAGTATTTTCAGACCGATAAGGATAAGTATTATACCGCCTGCTATCTCGGCTTTGTTCTTATATTTTGAACCGAACCTGTTGCCGATAACAACGCCGCCAACTGAGATAACAAAAGTCGTTATGCCTATGAGAGTTATAGACGGCACGATGCTCACCTCTAAAAAGGCGAACGTTACGCCAGCGGCGAGTGCGTCGATACTGGTCGCAACAGCAAGAATGAAAAGCTCTTTAAGGTCAAGCTTATCCTCGTGAGAGGACTCCTCATCGTCGCCGCCCTTTATGGATTCATAGACCATTTTTCCACCTATGAATGTCAGAAGAATGAAAGCTATCCAGTGGTCGATAGACTCGATATACTGTTCAAACTGGCTGCCCAACGCCCAGCCTAAAAACGGCATAAGAGCCTGAAAGCCTCCGAAAAATCCACCTATGATAAGTGCGTGCTTATAGTTTATTTTTTTCATATTCAGACCCTTGCATATAGATACCGCAAAGGCGTCCATAGAAAGCCCCACACCTATCAAAAAAAGTTCAACAAATCCCATTTTCATCGCTCCTGTTTTTGAGGCAAGTCTGCGTTGCCCTTATTATGGCAAAAAATAAAAGCCTGATACAAGGCTGTATCCGACTTCAAAAAGCTCGCATACAGCTATCCTGTCAGCCGTATGTGAGTCTTGTTAATAAAGGCTCTCGCCCCACGAAAAGCCAGACCGCAAAAGCGATCAGTATGTTGACTTGCCCCGCAGGAAAATTCCCACGCCAACTACTCCCTCACAGGTAATAAAGTATCATTATCATACCACAAAAGTTACCCATTGTCAACTCTTTTTTACTAATTTTAAATAAGCATTTGACAAGGCGGTAAAAATGTGTTATAATATGCTTTGTGATATGTTTCCGTAGCTCAGCTGGATAGAGCGACCGCCTCCTAAGCGGTAGGTCGGGTGTTCGAATCACCTCGGGAACGCCATAACAGTTTGCCCTCCGACTCATTTACATGGGTCGGAGGGTTTTGCTATGCCGAATATTTTGTGTTCAAATGATAACAGCCGCACCCAAAACGGATACGGCTGTTTTCTATTTTATGAAAGCTTGAGCACGTTCAGCAGGAATATCCAGCTGGTGCCATAGTAAGCCACAACTGCAACCAAGTCGTTCAAAGTGGTTATCATTGGACCTGAGGCAACGGCAGGGTCTATCTTTATCTTCTTGAAGAAAAGCGGCGTGAGCGTTCTTTACTGCATTTTCATTCTGCATAAGATCTGTGTTGAGTTCTGTTTTTTTCATTGGCTTGTCCTCCGTTTCATTTTAATATTCATGACGTGAGGGACAAACAGGCATAAAAATGCCCGTGCATGACAGGTCAAACACGGAAGTTGAAATAGCCTATCCGCCCCCTCCCCCCCTTGTCAACCTCGCAAAAATATGCTATAATATAAAGGATTGTAACCTACAACCATATTAAAATACAGATATATACAGATAATGAAAGGAACGGTTATGGATACTTCCGCACTTCTTTGGTATAAAGCTCCCGCAGACGATTGGAACAAAGCTTTGCCTCTTGGCAACGGCAGAATAGGTGCTATGGTGTTCTCTCAGCCGCTGGAGGAGAGAATACAGCTCAATGAGGACTCGGTGTGGTCGGGCGGTTTCCGTGAGAGAAACAACAAGTCCGCACTACCTAATCTTGAAAAAGTCAGGAAACTGCTTTTTGATGAGAAAATAAGCGAGGCTGAAAAAATAATCTATGACGCTTTCTGCGGCACGCCTGTCAATCAAAGACACTATATGCCGCTGGGCGATATGAACGTCATTCACTATAAAGAAAGCGAATGTGACTTCAAACGCAGAAGTCTTGACCTTAACACTGCTGTGTGCACCACAGAATACACTATAAACGGCGTTGACTTCACAAGAGAAATGTTTATCTCACAGCCGGATCAGGTGCTCGTCATGCACATAACAGCCTCTGAGAAAAAGGCTGTAAGCGTCCGTGTCCGTATTGACGGAAGAGATGATTATTTTGACGACAACTCCCCTGTGCATGATAATGATATCCTCTTTTACGGCGGCTGCGGCTCTGAGGACGGAATAAACTTTGCGGCATACATAAAAGTCCTTCACAAAGGAGGAAAGGTCTGTCCATACGGCAGCTTTATAAGCTGTGAGGACTGTGACGAGGTAACGATACTTCTTGGTGCACAGACCAGCTACCGCTGCGAGGACTACAAGGGACAGGCTGTTTTTGACGTTGAAAGAGCCGAAGAGAAAAGCTACGCACAGCTTAAAGCTGACCACATCGCAGACTACAAGTCATACTATGACCGTGCACATATATCCCTCTGCGACAACAGCGAAGGTAATTCCGCACTGCCTACCGACGAAAGACTTGCACTGGTGAAAGAGGGCAAGCCTGACAACAAGCTTATTGAGATGTATCACAATTTTGGTAGATATCTCCTTATTGCAGGCAGCCGTGAAAAAACGCTGCCTACCAATCTGCAAGGCATATGGAACAAGGATATGTGGCCTGCATGGGGCTGCAAATTCACCATTAATATAAACACCGAAATGAACTACTGGTGTGCTGAAAACTGCAACCTTTCCGAGCTGCATATGCCGCTTATCGACCATATCGAAAAGCTCCGTCCAAACGGCAGAAAGACTGCAAGAGATATGTACGGCTGCCGTGGCTTTGTCTGTCACCACAATACTGACATTTGGGGCGACACCGCTCCTCAGGACTTGTGGATACCTGGCACGCAGTGGCCAATGGGTGCGGCTTGGCTTTGCCTGCACATATGGGAGCACTACCTCTATGTTCAGGACAGAGAGTTCCTCAGCGAGAAATATGACACCCTGAAAGAGGCAGCAGAGTTTTTCCTTGACTTCCTCATAGAGGACAAAAAGGGCAGACTTGTTACCTGCCCGTCAGTTTCACCTGAGAACACCTACCTTACAGCCTCAGGCTCAAAAGGTTCTATCTGTATAGGCCCTTCTATGGACAGTCAGATAATCTACGAACTTTTCACAGCCGTTGCAAAAGCGTCTGAGCTCTTGAACACTGACGGCGGTTTCAGAAAGAAGATACTTGAGGCAAGGGACAGACTTCCTGCTCCTGAGGTCGGTAAATACGGTCAGATAATGGAATGGGCAGAGGACTATGACGAAGTCGAGCCTGGTCACAGACACATTTCACAGCTTTTCGCACTCTACCCTGCGGACATTATCACAATGCGAAAGACCCCTGAGCTTGCAAAAGCTGCAAGGGCTACCCTTGAAAGACGTCTTTCACACGGCGGCGGTCACACAGGCTGGTCGAGAGCATGGATAATAAATCACTGGGCAAGACTTTTTGACGGCGAAAAGGTATACGAAAACGTCATTGCACTGCTTTCAAACTCCACAAGTGAGAATATGTTCGATATGCACCCGCCTTTCCAGATAGACGGAAACTTCGGCGGCACGGCAGGTATCACCGAGGCACTTTTACAAAGCGAGAACGATGAGATAATACTTCTTCCGGCACTGCCAAAGGAATGGTCTGAGGGCAGCTTTAAGGGACTTTGTGCAAGAGGCGGCTTTGTTATCGACCTTGAGTGGAAGGATTCAAAGATAACAGCCTGCCACATTCACTCAAAGTGCGGAAAGAAATGCAGAATAGTGTGTGACAATGTAAAGGTGCACACACAGAACGGCGAAGTTAAAACATCATATGCAGACGGTGCAGCGGAGTTTGACACAGAAACAGGAAAAACATACACGCTCACCTTCTGAGCAAAAGACAATTATTTTTGAGAGGTTATTGAAATGAGATATGATCGGATTTTGGCAGCATCTGTTGCGGCAGCAATATGTGCCCTGTCAGGCTGCGGAGTGCAGATAGGCAAAAACGAGAGCATGACCGCCCCCGAAAAAACATCTGTTGTAACCACAACTAAAAAACAGGCTAACAAAGACAGCGACAGCAAAACAGACGAACAGCAGGTAAAAAACTATGAAGAAACAAAGGTCGTGGCGAATGCCATACCTTATGTTAAATATTCAAAGAGCTACAATGCTGAAACAGGTTCGGTCACAGGCAAGGCTAAAGTAAAAAGCGACCGCAAGGGCTACAAAGGCAAGGGCTATGTGACGAACATTTCCGCTGAAGAGGACTGGTCAAGAGAGTTTGAGCTTTCAGACTCTCAGTATTATGACCTTACCATAACAGTTGCCTCAGATGTTCCATGCGTGAACGGCATTGCGGTGAACGGCAAAAAGATACAGGATTTCTCAGCAAGCGGCACAGGAAAGTTTGAAAAGATAACTTTCAAGAACATTTACATAGAAAGCGGCCAGGCGGCGATAACCCTTATCCCTGAGGACGGCGGACTTGACGTTGACTACCTTACCCTCACGGCAAGCGAGGACATCTCAAAGCTTGACCTTTCCATTAAAAAGCCTGCCCTTGTGAACAAGGATTCTGATTACAACGCAAAGGCACTTTATCAGTATCTTTGTGACAGCTACGGAAAGCAGGTCATTCTTGGTCAGCATGACACCATTGGCACGTCTGCTGAAACAGACATGATTTTTAAGACCACGGGCAAATATCCTGCCATACGTTTCGGCGACCTTATGCTTGCCACAGAAAAGGACAGCATAACGACTGAGACGGAGATAAACACGGCTATCGACTGGGCGTCAAAGGACGGCATAGTTGGATATATGTGGCACTGGGCTGCACCTGATGACAAGCGTGAATACTATGCAGATCAGACTGATTTTGACATCAAAAAGGCAGTAACAAAAGAAGATATCGCAGAACTTAGTCTTGACGATATCAAAAAGCTGCAAAAAGACGGCAAGATCAGCGAAGAATGTGTGGCACTTGTTCAGGATATCGACACCATTTCGCAGCAGCTTGCAACGCTCCGTGACGAAGGTATAGCCGTATTGTGGCGACCTCTTCATGAGGCGAGCAACGGCGACTTCTGGTGGGGCAAGGATAAAGAGTCATACAAGTGGCTTTGGAAACTTATGTATGAGCGTCAGAAAAAGTATCACAAGCTGAACAACCTTATATGGGTATGGTCGGCACAGAATGCAGACTGGTATGTAGGCGACGAATACTGCGACGTGCTTTCCTGCGACGTATACGATGACGGCAACAAGGACGCACAGGTAAACATCATGCTTTTCCTGCAAAGCATCTCAAAGAACAAGCCGATAGCAATGAGCGAATGCGGAAACTTCCCTGACATACAGAGCATTGCAGATGAGAAAGCCATGTGGTCATTTATCGGTCAATGGGGCGGCAACTATCTTATGACCGACAACGGCAAGTTGTCAGAAGAGCACAACACCGCCGCTGAGCTTATCACAATGTACAACAACGATCTGACCATAACAAGGGACAAGCTCCCTGACTTCACCCACCTTGCAAGCTCCATAAAGGACAGCGAGGAAAAGTCGGCAGACGACAAGAAGTCAGACAGCTCAAGCACAGAAAGCAAGACAGAAAAGACTACCACAACAAAGGCAGAAAAGTCTGAAAAGAAAACCACGACCACAAAGAAGTCATAAAGTTGAAAAAATTCTGTTATTCTGCCTGTGACATTTTTTCATGGTATGATTAGAACATAAGCAAAACCGCCTGACAGTTTTCCCGTCAGGCGGTTTTTTTTGCAGGCAAATGAACTTGTAAGATGTTTTATTGCAACAAAAAAGTAATCCTGTATAATAAAACTTGACACATACAAAACAATCAAAGTATAATAAAAACAAAGGAGAGTGTCATCAAATGGAACAGGAAAACAATATGATGAAGAGTTTAAAAAGCAGACAATAAAGCTCGCAAAGGAGATTGGCACCAAGGCAGCAACAAATGAAAGAAGAGCTGTTCTACAGCCGTGAGGACAAATCGGAAAACTACACTATGAAAGAGTTGAAGACTATGATCTGGAGATATTATATGAGTTACTGGGCCAACAGAAGAATCTGCACCGCCAACGGTGGGCTGCCTCCGGCAGCCCAAAGAAAGCTCTACTATGATCATATCTTTCTCGTTGCATAATTCTTGTTCGAATAAAATGTGTCAAGTGATATTGACAAAACCAGTTTCAAGGACAGTGCAACTATGATGTAGGAGATTCAGGACTGATATAATCACAGCATAAGGAAAAGGGCAATGTCCTCCGTGAGTGGAAGGTATTGCCCTTTTTTCCTTTAGAAAAAATCAGTTCAATTATTTTTGCAGCCATTGAAGGCGATACAGATTATCAAATAAAGTGTCTGCTTTGTACTGCTCCCTAAAACTATAATTTCATCATACGATACCCAATACCGATATGTGTTTGTATCAGTGCCTGACTGCTGTCACTCAGCTTTTTTCGCAGGGTAGCCATAAATACACGCAGGGAGGCTTCGCTGTTATCCGCAGGAGTTCCCCATACACTTTGGATAATGTACTTATGCGTCAGCACCTTGCCGACATTCTTGGCAAGCAGGCAAAGCAGCTTGTATTCTATCGGTGTCAGGCGAAGTTCTTCATCATCAAGGTGAACACAGCCCGAAACATAGTCTATCCGTAATCTGCCATTGACAAACTCCGTGACCGAGATGTTTTCGGTCTTCATAAGCCGCCTTTGTATCACCCTGAGCCTTGCGAGAAGTTCATCAACAGAGAAAGGCTTTGTCAGGTAATCATCTGCACCTTTGTCAAGGGCTGTTATCTTGTCCCTGTCCTCGCTCCTTGCACTGACTATGATGATAGGAACATCGCTCCAAGTGCGTATATGCTCTATCACCTCAACGCCGTCAATATCAGGCAGTCCAAGGTCAAGTATGATAATATCAGGCTTATGCGAAGCGTTGAGCATGATCGCTTCATTGCCCCTGACAGCAGTAATAAAGCGATAGTCGTTCATTTTAAGAGTAGTTGTAATAAGATTTCTGATAGGCTTGTCGTCCTCCACTACCAGAACAAGATATTCATTCATTTAGATCGACCTCTCCTATTGGCAGAGTAAAGCTGACAACTGTACCGTTTGGTATGTTGTCGCTGACAGATATAGTACCGCCGTGTGAAGTAATAATTGACCTGCACAGTGCAAGTCCCAGCCCCAGACTTCTTCTGCTGTCTGAGGAACGGCTGCCGCCCGTATAGAACATATCAAATACCTTTTCTTTTTCTTCATCGGAGATACCAGTGCCGTGATCGGACACGGATATCACAGCATACGCATTTTCTCGGTGCACACTGACGGTAACATCAGAATCCTCATCACTGTACTTGACAGCATTATCCATAAGATTGACTATGACCTGTACGATAAGGTTCGCATCTGCCATAACGGGGATTATCTCGTCATACATATCAACGATGATATTTCGCTTTGGGTGAGTGCGTTCGGTGTGTCTGACAGCCTCCTGAACAATGTCATCAAGTATCTCTACCGAGATATTGAGCTGCATTCTGCCGTCCTCAATTCGTGTAGCGTATAAAAGATTTTCCACCATTTCGATAAGCCACATTGATTCGGAATAAATATCCGTGTATATCTGCTGACGTGCTGATTCATCAAGCGTATCGCCGCCGGAAATGAGCGTACTGGCATTGCCTGATATGGAGGTCAGCGGTGTTCTGAGATCATGGGATATGGAACGGAGCATATCAGCTCTAAGCTGTTCATTCTGTGCCAGAAGTGCCGCCTCCTCCTTTTCACGGGCATTCTGCTCGGCGATCAGGATATTGCGTTTCAGCTTATTGGCAAGCGTTCCTGCAATGAACGCTGTAATAAACATCGTCACAAATGTGACAGAATAGCCTGCATCGTGAGCTGAAAGAGAAAACTCAGGATAGGTGAAGAAGCAGTTGAAAAGCATTACTCCTACTAATGATGATATCAGGCAGAAATACATCTTTGATGTAAAAATGGATATCACAAGCACAGCAATAATATACAGCATGATAATGTCCGCATCGGCAAGTTGAAAGGCTTTGAATGCGTATCCGGCAAGTGTTGCGGCTGTCAGCACCACAATACATATAGCGGAGTCTTTGAACACAGAAAATGCTTTAGAGCTTTTTATAGAATTAGCAGTCATAAGAATCACCCTTGTTATTATAACATATCACTTTTGTGTTCGTCAACATCATCTTCTGACAAGTCGTGTCCACGTCTGCTCTTTTGTATCTCCTCGATGAATTCATCTACTTTTTTCATAATATAAAAACCGTAGAGAAACATTGCTCCTACAGACAGTGCAAGCAGAACATCTCTCACACGATCATCTCCTAAATTCTGAAACATTTCTGGATATCCCGAACCTCACCTATGACAAATGCGATGTCATCAGTTTCAATTACAGTGTCCGGTGCAGGGATAAATACCTCTTCTCCGCGTTTGATCGTCAGAATATTGATCTTGAATTTCTTTCGTATATCGATCTGTGAAAGCGACTTTCCGAACCAGTCCTTCGGTACTTTCAGTTCGTAGATCGAGTAATTGTTATCCAGATGAATAAAGTCGAGTATGCTGTCTGATGCATATTTTGTAGCGATGCGAAGTGCCATCTGTTTCTCAGGATAGACAACCTCATCGGCTCCGTTTTTAAGCAGGAATTTCATTTGTACATCATTTGTCGCACGGGATATGACTTTCTTTGCCCCCAGCTCCTTGAGCAAAGACGTTGTTTCCAGAGAGGACTGAAACCGGCTGCCGAGGGCAACGATACAAACATCATAGTTTCCTACACCAAGCGAACGGAGAAATTCCTCATTGGTGCTGTCACCGATCCTTGCGTTGGTCACATAGGGCAGGATATCGTTGATATGCTTCTCATTTTCATCTACTGCCATGACCTCACACCGAAGCTCCTCCATGCGTCTGGCAATATGACTGCCGAATTGACCTACTCCGATAATTAAAACTGTTTTCATATATAAGACTCCTTACCCTACGGATATTTTTTCAAGCGGTAAGCGTGAATTCTGACTGTCCGCCGACGGCAGAGCTGCATAAATGAGTGTCAGTCCACCGACTCTCCCGAAAAACATAAGTATCATCAGTATCACACGGGATACAGCAGACAGACCGCTTGTAATGCCGAGTGACAGCCCTACAGTACCGATAGCTGAGCTTGTTTCAAACAGACAGGTCAGCAGCGGTAGATTTTCCACTCTGCTGATAATGACACCGCTTGTAAAGAACAATACAAGATACATAAACAAAACAGCACCTGCACTGCGGACAGTTTCGTCTGATATTCTTCTTTTAAAACACTGCACATCATTTCTGCGGCTAAACACTGTGATCGCAGAAAGGAACAGAACAGCAAAAGTCGCTGTTTTCATACCGCCTGCGGTGGAACCTGGAGAACCGCCTATAAGCATAAGAATGATCATAATGGCTGTACCTGATTCATCCATAGCAGCAAGATCAGTTGTGTTAAAGCCTGCGGTTCGTGTTGTGACAGACTGAAACAGTGAATGGATCGTCCGGTCATGGATAGTCTCATGGTCATATTCAAAAAAGAAGAAATACAGTGCAGGCAGAACGATCAAGACAGCAGATGTCATCAGTACGACCTTGCTTTGCAGAGAGAAACGCCTGATCCTGTGCTTGTGTGTTCCGATATCGCCCCAGACGAGAAAGCCGATGCCTCCCGTAATAATTAGCAGCATAATGATGATATTGAGATAGATGTTGCTGTGGTAAAAGGTCAGCGATGAGAACGGTTCTTTTATGCCGAACAGATCAAAGCCTGCATTGCAAAAAGCCGATATGCTGTGAAACAAGGAATACCACAGTCCCTTAGCGATACCAAGATCATTGCAGAAAACGGGTGCAAGCAAAGCCGCACCGATCATCTCTATGATAAGTGATGTTTTAAGGATAAAGCCTGTCAGCTTCACAATACCGCCTACCTGCGGTGCGGAGATGGATTCCTGCATCGTACTGCGCTGCCACAGACCGATTTTCCGCCCTGATGCTCTAATGATCGCAAGCCCGACGGTGATAACGCCCATACCTCCGATCTGAATTAGCATCAGAATGACCGCCTGCCCGAACAGAGACCAGTATGTAGCAGTATCCTTTACAACAAGCCCAGTCACACAGGTAGCTGAAACGGCTGTGAACATTGCATCAGGGAATGAAGTCACACACCGCTGCCTTGATGAGATCGGCAGCATCAGAAGCAGCGTACCTACCAGAATCAGGCAAAAGAAACTGATAATGATGACCCGAAATGAAGTCATATGAGTTCTGTTTTTTACTCTATTTTTATGTAACATCGTACACCTCTCGTTCAAATAATAGCTTTATTATATCACATGAGCAGTTAAGGTGCTGTTAAGATTACGGTTACGGTGTTAAGATTTCGTTAAGGCACAATATTGATGTGTGCTGCTTGCCCGTAGTCTATTGGAACACCTATAATCTGTTCCACACAAGTCCATTTCAGCATTATGGCGCGTGCCACAATGACAGCATACTCTAATCATGTTCCCATTGATGACACACTCCTTTGTTTTTATTATACTTTGATTGTTTTGTATGTGTCAAGTTTTATTATACAGGATTAACTTATGATCCCGCAGTCGGCAATAGTTAAGTTTCCATTTGAGGTGACAGCCGGCTACATTATACTGACTTTAGCTGCTGTCATGATACAAAAATACAATTCAAAATTTGAGTAAAAGAGCCGTTCGATATAAGCGAACGGCTTTAAAAATGCAACAAAAAAAGGTTCTGCAAAAAACTCACAGAACCTTTGGCTCCCCCTGTTGGACTCGAACCAACGACCCTTCGGTTAACAGCCGAATGCTCTACCGACTGAGCTAAGGAGGAATATGACTAAACAGAGAAGAATGATATCTTCTCTGTTTAGTGAAAGTGTCGGCAGCACCCTATCTTACCGGGACGTTACCGTCCGAGTATTTTCGGCGAA
>OLNY01000469.1_pt1 | contig 37841 bp, 55 predicted proteins | sample 1671981 | NCBI WGS metagenome assembly OLNY01 (sample SAMEA3136632, study PRJEB25190) | human gut metagenome | biome: human gut; feature: human-associated habitat; material: faeces | place: Austria | collected 2013
GCTTGGTGGTGGACATTAACGGGTTCGAACCGCTGACCTTCCGCACGTCAAGCGGTTATAGAAAATGCCGATTTTGTTAGATATATCGTCATTTTTCGAGGTTCGCTTTTCTCGTTTTCCTACATGTTTCCTACATCACCGTTAACAGGCCCTCGGTGTCCAATTTGAACACCGAGGGCCTTGCTATTTACTTAACTGCTGCTGCCAGCTTCTTCACGAGGTCCTCACCCCACTGATAGCGCAGCAGGTACTCAATCGTCTGCTTCTCAAGGCCGGCACTCTCCTGCAGCGTATCAACTGCGGCCTGTACAGCCTCATCGCCGTCCGGGACAAATGTGCGGCACTGCGGTGCGGTGATGCTCGGAACCTTGCGAACAGCGTCATACCCGATCATAAAGCCTGCCTGCTGGAGCGATCTCATCTTGATATAGTTAGTGGCGTCCTTTGTAATGACGTCGCACTCGTAGGTCTTGCCGTTGAGCAGGACCTTTTTCTTTTCTACCACTTCGTCGTCCTCCTTCTTTGGCTCGGGTTCAACCGGCGCGGTCAGCCGCGCCTTGAACTTGCGCCACAGGCTCTCATCACGCACCCACGGTTCCGGACAGTCTTTGCCCGTTACGTCGTAATGCCGCACGACATGATCCACGTCGATGCCGTACTTGTCCATCAGCCAGCGCACCAGCTCAACCGTGCGGTCTACCGTCTGGGCGGTAATAACGTACTTGCCGTTTACCTTGTCCGAGCACATCTCCACGCCCAGGCTGTTGCGGTTCATACAGATATTGTGCAGCGGGTGATGCGAGCTTTCCAGAGGACCGCCGCAGTGCCATGCACCGTCTGTATCGCGGACACTCTGGACAACGCTGTGCTCATCGACAAAATAATGCGCCGATGCCTGCAAGCCGCTGTTGTTGTGGAAATACTGCGCATTGTTCATCGCCGTATCGCCGTTGCCGGCCGTATAGTGTACGACAATATACTTGATACTGTTGCCGCCACGACCCGAGTAAAAATTACTCGTATGAGCCTGCAGAAACGGAATATTCGTCATAGCGCACCTCACTTTTCAAGCGGCACGGTGTACGACTTAGCACGATCCGAGTCCGTCAGGCCGCTGGTAGTCGGGTCATTAAACGCCGACCAGACGTTGCAGGCGATGAGGAACAGGCAGTACGGATTTGCCGCCGTAGCCTTGATGATCTGCCACACGCCCGCCCAGGTGGTCATGTCCGCGGCGGTCAGACCGGCATAGGCCAGAGCCGTTGCAAACGCGCCAAGGGCAACCTGCACCCAGAATACCGGGTTCTTGATTCTGATTTTCCAGTTCATAAGTACCTCTCTTTCTCAGTTCAAGCCAAGCTGCCGAGCGACATAGCCGACGAAAATACCGACGAGCGCCGTCGCGCCGTAGGCCACGATCTTGCGCCACATCGCGCCGTCGCGGTCCTCGAGCGTCTCCAGCCGCCTCCCCTGTTTCTCCTGCTCTTTCACCATGCTCTCGATGCTGGAAGCCAGCTTGCCTACCGAGGCGGTCAGCTGGTTGAGCTCGCGCATATTATCCTCCAGCAGCTCAATGCGCTTATCCTGCCGACGATTTTCTTCCTCGAGCCGTCGGCGAAACTCTTCGTGCTCGGCACGAGTGATCGGATTATCCATAAAACCTCTTTTCCCTCGAGGCGCAAAAACGCCCCGGTCTGTCGTTCTTGACAAAGCCGGAGCGTGTGCTATAATATACTTAAAGAGGACGCTGTTACAGCAGTCAGACCCTCATGCAGTCGATCTATTTAAGATGACCGTTTCGGTGCCAGCCGAGCGGTCATCGCGCTTTTATACAGAAAATGTACAGTACAATGACCGCACACATAAAAAGCTGAAATGCTTTCTTCTGCATTCGCGCCACCTCCTTCCTGCCGCAGACTGCGGGAAAGGAAAAGAGGGTCTGACCGCTATATGTAACAGCGTCCGTTTGTATTATAGCATACGCTGACGAACCCTGTCAATGAACCGCCTTTTCAGGCGGTTTTTCTTGTTTTACAGCCCCAGCAGACGCTTTTCGTCTGCACTCAGCAGCTCCGGCACACCGGTCTGCACAGAGCGCCAGTGCTTGTACTGGGCACGCAGCAGCGCGTTGTGCTTGAGACCGTGGGCGTTATCGAACTTATCCAACTGCACGCCGATATCGCCGGCGTATTTCTTGATGGTTGCGTAGTTCTTGATGTAGATGTTAGATTCGTACATGGTTTTGTCCTTTCCGGGCTTCTGCCCTATCATAAATGTAAAATTTCCGGTGATTCTTACTTGTTGTATTCCTCGCCGGTGATTTCCTTGTACTGCTCGACGGTGATTTTCTTCTTCACCACCGCGTTGCCGACCATCTTCCCTGTCCAGAGACTGGCGTCATAATACTTCTTGATCTTCTCAAACCAGTTCATTACTCACCCTCCATATCCGTGTCGGTCATCATGGCAACGTAGTCCACCTGGGACGCAAGTGCTTCGTTGCTGACTTTCAGCTCCTCGACCATAGTGGTCAGCTGCGAGATCGCCTGCGCGGTCGTATCGTCGGCGGCCGTGGTGCAAACGACAGTGTAAGTCTGCTTGTCCTTGTCGTAGGTGATGGCACGCAGCGCATAGCCGCCGTGCGCCTCAACCAGATCGCCGTCATCGGTGCGGACCTCGACCAGAGCGGTGTTCAAGTTGGACACCGCATCAAACGTGGTTTCGGTCAGCGTCAACGTCAGGCTGTCGCCCTGGCACTGATAGTCCAGCGCCTTGATTCCGTTGATTTTCATGTGTGCTCCTTTCCGCGGTTAAACCGCTACATATTTGTTATACTGATGCCGGATTGTTTCATCCGACATTTCAGCGTAAATTTGGGTGGTTGCGATATTCTCGTGGCCAAGCAGCCGCTGAATGACCGCAATATCCATGCCGCCGTTAAGCGCCAGCGTCGCAAACGTATGACGCAGCAGGTGCGGATGCACCCGCTTATCCAGACCGGCCCGCAGGCTGATTGCCCGTACCATGCGCTGGATCGCCCGAGGTTTCAGCGGCTCGTACGGTGCCTTACTGCTGACAAATAAACCGGTGCCGCCCTTACGCTGCATCATGTACTCCTCAATCATCAGGCGTGCGCGAACGGAAAAATACACCTGCCGATCCTTATCGCCCTTGCCGGTGACGCGCACCGTGCGACCGATGGGGTCGAGATCGGACGCGTTAAGCTGTGCGACCTCACTCAATCGGCAGCCGGAGGATACCAGAAACTCGATCAGCGCCTTCTCTCGATAGGTTACGCAAGCGTCACGCAGCCGTTCCAGCTCTTCCACTGTCAGCGCCTGGCGTGCTCCTACCTTGTCGATCTTGATGGACTTGATCTTGCTCATCGGGTTCTTCTTGATCTTCTCTTCCATCGTGAGCCAGCCGAAGAACGCCCGCAGGCTGTTGATATGCGTTTGCAGCGACGTTTCCTTGAGATTGCGCGTCTCGTCCAAAAAAGCAATGTAACCTCGGATGTCGTCGGTGGTGATTTTGGCCGTGCTCTTGGTCACTTTAGATGCAAATAATTCAAGGTGGCTGCGGTAGTTCGCCAGCGTTCTGGCGGATAGACCGTCAATCTTCTTTGCGCCCAGATAGTGCTTGATCCGCCGCTTCAAGTCACTGCGCTGCTCATCATTTTCCTTAAAAATAATGTAGCCTTTTAAGATAGCGTCGAGTTCTTCCGCGGTCGGCGTTCCCGCCGCAAAAGTTGCGAGAAGCTGCCTTGTCAGCTCTGTTTTTGCCGTCATGTTGTAATTCCCCTTTCGGATTTTGGTATGTTTATTATACATACCAAAACGCCAAATGAGGAGTCCTTGCGTCGCATTAGGTTGCTATGGCGGCTATTGCAGACTCTGCAACTGCGCGTGCAGCTATCTGTGCAAGTACCGTTGCATACAATTACCTGCTTAGCAAGGCTACTTATGCCACTATTTCTGGTAGATATAGCGGTTCTGGTTGGTCTACTCGTTATGATAAGCCTTGTATTGTACTGGAATGGTGCTATTCCTACAATAGCGGCACTTCCGGTATTCGCACCTGTTTGGATGGCACCGCCAGCAGACAGTACACAAGTTCGCAGCGCTATAATAGTTCGATGGGTAGCAGTAATTTCAACAGCAATGCCAAGGTGTCCGGCACTTATTACAAGGAATTTGTATTCTGCTCGAAGCTCGAAACGTACAATTCTCAGGGTGACTGGCCGGCAATCAGCATCGCTTATTTCCCGCTTCCGTAACGGTAAAATCCGCCTAAAATCGTCGCTGTGTAGCTACGCATTATCTTCCTAATGCGCAGTAACCGCCCGAATATAGCCTGATTTGCCCGCTGATTTTGTATAGCTATGCATCTTCGCACCGCGTTTCCTCAAATATGCCGTGTCAAAACAGCATATTTGAGGTGCGTGGTACGTCTTAGGAAGATAATGCGTAGTAAATCACGTCCAAAATTCAGGCTGCTTTGCAGGGAATATAGACAAATGTAACCTGACCCGAGGCAGAAGAATCAGCGTTGGCGAAAGCCTCTAAACCGGCGGATGTAGTGAACAGATTGATGCTCTGTGCACTGCCTGTTGAAGAATACGTCTTGGCTCCGGATGCAGTTTCCGAAGTGTACACATAGCGCACACCGAATGTCCAACCAGAATTATTATGAGTCGCAGAGATGATAAAGCACGGACCGTTCGTTACCAATTTAGCATAATTACCGTTGTATGCACTGGTACTTACGCTCTTTTTCAGCGGACTGGAAGCCAAAGCAGCCAATGCAACGGAAGAATTGGTAATTGCAACCCGAGCTTTACCCGATCCGGCAATGGCCGCCATAGCAACCTGAGAGGCTGCAATCGCGGTCATGTCAGCATAGTCGGCCGGATTGAGTCCTGCTGCACCGGCTGCGTATTTAGCGGTTGCCATGCTCGATGCGGCAATCGCGTTGAGCGCAGTCTGCGATTTCTGAATGGCCGCCATAGCAACCTGAGAGGCTGCAATCGCGGTCATGTCAGCATAGCCCGACGGATCCAGATTAGCGAGGATTGCAACGGTCTTACCCATGACCGCACTGGTGGCTCCGGTGAACGTCTTCCACGCGGTCGCGTTGGCTTGCAGCGCTTTGATTGCGGTGTCGCTGCGCCACATAGCAGCCATTGCTACCGGCGATTTAACAATAGCCGCCATAGCAACCTGAGAAGCTGCTACCGCATCAATATCCTTATACGCCGAGCAGGACAGCCCCGCCAGCGTAGCGATGGACTTGCCAACCGCCAGCTTGCTGCCGCCGGCCGCGCGCCAGATCAGCGGGTTGTTGGCCATCTCCTTGCAGCGGGCGGAATCACTGAGCAGATCGTCCCAACCGGTGAACTCGTAAAACTGGTGCAGCCACGTTTCTACCGCATCGTCTGCCACATCACTGCCGAGCAGCAGCTCAAGCAGCTTGTCGCTGTTGCGGTCCGGCAGGCTGATCGGCACGCCGAGAATCACACTCACACCGCCGAGGTTGGCAGCAAACTCCGCCGCATGGGTCGGATTGGAGAGGATCGTCTCCAATCTATGGACGCCTTTGCGGTAATTCGACTTAAACGCGCCCGCATACGCCATAAAATCGCTCTGATTTGCTAACATTTATCGTTCTCCTCCATACTCTACTGCGATGTAGTTAATCTTGATACTGTCAGCCGTGGTCGTTGTGCCGCTGACCAGTGTGGTTGCGCTGTGCGACGGATTGGTGCCCGTCGAGTCGCCGGTGTAGTAGCTGCCGGTCTGGAGCTTCCGCAGACAATAAAGAAATTTCTCTGCGGTGATATCCTTGACCAGCACCACGCCGTCAAAGTCCTCGGCCTGACAGCTCACCTGCGGCACACCCTCAAACGCCTCACGGAACTTGAACGTATTCCAGCCCGCGCCGCCGTTGGTGATCGTGCCGACCTCCATCTCGGTGTCCTGCAGTTCACCCACGCCGGAGTCGCTTTCGCCGCCTGCCGGTGCGTCCACCGCGCCGACCACGTTATCCTCCGTAAAGCCTGCAAACTGTCCTTTCTTGCCGGTCAGCTTGTCGAGTTTTTCGTCGAACAGCGTCTTGTGCGCGGTTGAACTCTTGTTATGCGTATCTACGGCGCCCTTGCCCTCGTAATTCATCGCGGGCAGCTGCGCTGCTGGCACCTTGCCGTCAGCGCCCAGACCTGCAATGCCGCCTGCCTGACCCTTATCCTTCGCCGATACCGCGCCCAGATCAGAGGCAGTCAGACTGCCGCCTTTCACGGTCTTCTTGACCTCGGCGGCCAGTTCCGTGGTCTTTACACGCGCTGCAACTTCGTTGTCCAGCTTGTCCCAGTTGTCATTGAGCGCCTGCTTGATATTGAACGTGCTCGCGCCGTCCTTGTCCGGATCGTACTTAAACAGCCCCAGAATTTTGGTTTTCAGGCTCACGCCTGCACCTCCTCAAATGCAAATTCGCTAATTTTGTGCGTCTGCAATTCGTCCAGCGTCATGCCCTCGATCTCGCGGACGAGAATCCAGCGCCAGAGATATTTGCTTGCCAGATGGCACGGGATCACGCGGTCCACTGCCTCCTGCAATGCGGCAAGCTCAGCCGGTGCAGGGATGCCATACGCGCCGACAAACGTCAGCAGGATCACACCCTTTGCAAAGCCGACGGAAATCTCGCCGTTTTTCCAGCTGTCGCACACGCGCTGAATGAGGTCAACGTCGCACTTGCCCGAGCCGCGCCACCGTGCAATCAGCGCCGTGCGGCGCTCCTCCAGCGTGCCGGTCGAGGCCAGTCCGGCGTCGCGCTCCTCGATGGCAAGCGCCCACGTCATACTGCCGGGGAACAGCTGCTGCGTAATGTCGAGCATCTGCTCGCGCTGCGTGTCGTCGAGCGACTGGATTGCGGCAAGCAGGTCACAAACCCACTTGTCCGTGCGGTACGCCACCGGCAGGCTTTTCCGCATATTATCAAACTCAGCCATAGGTGATCGTCACCTCGCCCAGTACCGGACATTCGCGTTCCGCGATGGCAATATTTACGATACCGCCGGATACCTTTAAGCCGGCATAGTCAATTACACCCGGCGTGTCCATGATGGCCGCACCGATCTGTGCATAGCTGACATAATCCTGCGTAAAGACCGTGCCTGCCAGATAGGCCGCAACGCTCTCCTTGATGCCGGACGTCAGGATGTCCTCGGTTACGGTGTCCGATTTGGACACCGTGCAGCTGACCGTGATGGCTTTGCCGGTTGCAGCAGTGACAAAGCACTGTGCGCCGATGGGCGCCTGTCCGCGGCCTGCGCCCTCGCTGTCGGGGTCGATGTAGTCCTGCACCGACTTAACCAGTGCAGGCGATGCAGGCTGACCGGCGTTGTCCGCGATCACGACATCGACCGTGTTCGCGCCCTGCACCCGCGGAAACACCTTGGCATGACCAACACCGGCCACCTCAAGCGCCCACTGCACATAGTGGTAGATGTTACCGCTCGTAGCAGGCGTGCGCAGAACGACCAGATAGCGTGCATAATACTCGCTGTCCGACTCCTCGGCATAGCCGCCGCCGATCGGCTCAGGGTTATCACACGAGGCAATGCCCTGCACTGCCACCGGCATCTGCGTCACGCTGTGCGCGGGCAGATTGCCTGCCGTGCCGTCCACCGTGCAGGTGACCGGTACAGTACCCTCGCCCTCAATGGCTACGGTCTCTGTCGCATAATACTGAACACCGCCGCCGGACTCAAACAGCGTGCCCTGCTCGACCGTGCCTGTGCCGGTGACGGTCAGGCTGCCGTGCGCAAAGGTCGCCGCCTTGCGCTCCAAGCCGGAACGCGGATAGATGTAGCGATCAAGCGCGCTGTCGTGCAGATTTTCGGGGTCAAGCTGCTGTCTGGCCTCGTCAATCGTTGTGTCCGTGCCCTCCATCCGCAGACTGACTGCGGCTAAAAGGTCATACGTCGGAAAGCCGATGGTCTTTTGATAGCTTTCCGGCATATTGCCGAGCATCTCGTCTAAAATGTCACTCGCTGACATACGTCGTCACCTCCTCACTCTCTCCGGTGTGCAGCCGCACCGTGAAGCGGACCTCCACGCCGCGCCGCACGCGCATAAACTTAAAACTGTCAAGTGACCGGATAGCCGGACAGAACGCGGCGGTCTCTCGCACGTTGCGCTCAATCTCGGCAAAAATCCATCCCTCCGGCACGCGCCGGTCAAGGCTGACCGCCTCCACGCCCGGCTGGGTCGTGCCGCTCGTCCGGTAGATCGGGATTGCACCCGGTTTCTGGCGCAGCATCAGCTCAAGCCACTGCTTGACCGCCTCAATGCCCTGCCGCTCGACCAGAGCGCCGTCGATCAGCTGAAAACTGCCCGAGCGTCCGTCCTCATGGAACACAAACGCCGGAGAGCGCCCAATGCTCTCCGCAACCTGCGCGGGGAGCGCCTCCGGGATAACCGGAAACACATCGGCCATAGCCGACACCTCCTAAACTCACATATGCCAATCAGCAGCCGCCACGCTGTCCGCCAGCGTCGGTGCAGGCTGCAGCATCGCCGTCGCAAACGCAATGATCCACGCGACCGTGATATCAATGCGTCCGCGGCTCCGCTTTTTGGTTGGCTTGATATTCTCATTGTCATCACTGACGCACCGCAGGTTAAGGAAACACTGCCGTGCCGCCGTGTTGTGTACATGCAGCATCTCATGCGCTCGAATGAGCCGCTCCAGCTCCTTCATCGGCGGCGAGATGGAACGGATACCCTGCGGAATCTCGACAACCTCGGTCACTGTACCGGCAAGCCGCTCGCGGATGTTCTGCATCACGGTCGCACCCAGATACGGGTCAAAGCCGACCATGCGCAGGTCGTAATCCTGTGCGGCCCGCACCACAGCGTCAGCCACAGCCTCAAAGTCGATGATATCGCCCTCACAGCCGTGCAGAAATCCTGCGCGTATCCAGTCCCGGTACGGCACATGATCCTCGCGCTCGCGTGCGTCAATGCCGTCAAGCGGCATCCACCCGGTAGGCAGAGCCACCCACCTGTCCAAACCTTCCTGCGGCGGGAACACGAGGACGAAGGCGGTAAGGTCGGTGCTCTTGGAGAGGTCAACGCCGCCGTAACAGGTCTTGCCGCGCAGCAGCTGCACGGCCTCGCGCCAGTCCTTGCAGCTGGGCGGATTCCACTGCGTCTTGTCGTAAATGGTTATCGGTATCCACCCGACAGTCGCCGTGGCGATCCACTGGTTAAGCCGCAGCCACCGAAACAGCCGCTCAGCGGCCTCGCTCTTCTTGGCGTCCGCTGCCTGAGCGCGGATAGTTGCCAACTTGAGCGTCTTGCCGAGCGATGGATTGCACCGCCGCCACAGGTCCTCGTCGTAAATGTTGAGGTTTTTCAGTTCGTCCTCATCTTCGATCAGTCCGAGGCCGTAGATGATCGGCAGCCACCGAGGGTCGTCATAGGCTTTCTCGTCCCTCGCGCCGCGCCGCCATCGGTAGATAGCGAGCGCCTTCTCGTGGACTTCCCAGCCGATGGATTTCCGGTCCGGGTCGTCTCCGGCGGTCGTCAGCACGATCCACACCGGCTGACGGCGAGCGTCACCGGCACCAAACGTCATAACGTCCCACAGGTCGCGATTGGGCTGGGCGTGCAGCTCGTCAAAGATGACGCAGCTCGGCTTGTAACCGTGTTTGCTGTACGCCTCGCTTGACAGCACCTTGAGCCTGCTGCCGCTCGTCGCGTCGTAGATGGTCTTAACGCTGTCCACGATGCGGCTGCGCTTTTTCAGCGCCGGACTCTGCTCGACCATGTACTTGGCCGCCGCAAAGACGATGCCCGCGTTGTCGCGGTCAGCCGCTACAACGTAAACCTCGCCGTTGATCTCGCCGTCGGCAAACAGGTGATACACACCCAGACCGGCAGCGATCTCCGACTTGCCGTTCTTCTTGGCGATCTCCAGATAGAGATACTGGTATCGCCGCAGGTAGCTGCCTGCCGGGTCGTCCTCGTCCTCGATCAGCTGACCGTAAAACTCGGTTATCATGCTGCGCTGCCAGTCCATCAGGCGCAGCGGCACACCGCTGGAGCACGTCAGGCACTCCAGAAAATCGCAGACAAACTGCGCCTGCTCCTCGTCAAACATTCCGCTGCACCTCCTCCGTTACAGACTGTCCAAAACCAGCAGCTGTGCCCCATGCAGCAACGCCGCCGCCTGCATGCCGACTTTCCACGTTTTGCTTTTTGCCGTGGCGGTCATAATCAGGCCGGTGCTGCTGTCAAACTTAAATTCTTTGTCTGCAATCGCAAAGATCAGCTTGGGCGTTACCTGCACAACCTCGGCTCTGTACCACGGCTGCGGCTTGCGGTTTGCCTCGGCGCGGCTTGTGCCTTTGATGGCCTGTGCCAGTGCCGTATCCCATGCCATAGGCACGCACTCCTTTCCACATCTTCCACAGTGTTATCCACAAGTATACAATATCTTGCGTTATCCCCACGGCGTACAGAAACCGGAAATCTCCGCGTAACTGCGAGTAACACGCTTGACAGAGTTGCTGCAATTGCCCTCAACGGTTTCGCAGCTTGATGCTCCGGCAGATATTACAATGCCGATGTGACGGTCGCCCTGAATCATCAGGTCACCCGCCTTGGGCTTGTAACTGCCCGCCGATTTGTACTTGCCGCGAGCCTTGAAATAGCTGCTCATATCTCCAACGTAGCCGTAGGTGGTCGGTATCGGCGCGCCGCTCTTGGCCGCGCACCAGCAAACAAAATAAACACACCAGGCAACACCGTTGTGACCGGCCCACTGGCCGTACTTGTTGATATCCTTGCCGGACTCCTTGTACCCGACCTCGCCCAGTGCGGTGTTGACAAACGACACTGCGCTGCCCGAGCCGCCGCCCGAGCCGCCGATGATCGCAGAGCCGTTTTTGCGTCCCCAGCGATTGCACTCGGCGTTGCTGCTCATCAGTAGGTCAAAGTGGTACACTCCGTTCGAGATCTGGATCGCGCCGCCTCTGTCGTTGACCGTGTAGGTCGTGCCGTCAAGGCTTGTGCCCGTGTCGCGCACCGTAATCTTGGTGCCAAACGGCACAGACGGCGGTGCGGCGCAGGTTTTCTTGCTCGGGTCGAGCCTGTTGCCCTGCGCATCCAGATAGCCGCCCTCCAGCGCATTGTTGGCCGGATAGTAGGCGGTAAACAATGCCTTGACAATGGTGCCGCCCGAGCCGCCGTCACTGCCGCCGGACAGATCCGGCAGGCCGAACACCTGCACCTTGTCCGTGCTGGCGGCCTTGATGGCTGCCGCGTCGGTCTTGCCCTCGGCGGCGGCTCGCACCTGCTCGAGCGCCGTGATTTCGAGCGCCATTGTGTGTCCTGCACCGCCGTAGTGATGCTCCACACGAGTAATACGGAAGTTGCCCTTGATGCCGAACGCGGGCGAGTTGAACCTCAGAACCACGCCGCTTGTCACCTCATCACAGCCCCAAATCTCGGAGATAGAGCGGGTCTGCCCTACCTTGTCAGCGTTTTTCAGCAGGTTTTTCACCATCTGGCCGAGCACAGCCGTGCCGGGGTTCTCGGTCACGGTCTCTATGTGCTGCATGAAACCGTAACGCTTGATAGATGCCGCGTTGCTGGCCTGTGCGCCGATGTACGCCTTGCCGTCGTCCTCGGCGGCAATGACAACAGCGTTGTAGGTGTCCTGGGTGCTGTCCTCGCCGCTCACCTGACCGAGCGCCCAGGTGATGTCAAATGCGGCGATATTTTTCGCCGGCTTGTGATATGCCTTGATGGGCGCGGTCGGCAGCGCCTCGACCTGCAGGCCGCTGTCGTCCACGCGGTGGCGGTACTGCTTGCCGGTCGCAGACGTGCAGGTGTTCAGCACATCGCTGATAATGTCAGCGGGCGTACTGCCGGTCCACAGCTGCGTGATCTTGGTCGGCAGGCTGCACACCTTGCCGACCGTTACGCCCGCCTTGGCACACGCCTTGCGGATGACCTGATCGGCGGCAAGGTTGTTGACCTGCAGCACGACCTCTGACTTATTCAGATACCAGCCGCGGTCATAAGCGGTAACACCGCCGTCCAGCGTCACCGTGATAATGATGCCGGAAAAGACCGTTTTGCCCTGATTGGTCACGCGCACCTTATCGCCCGGCGCGAGCGCCAGCTTGGGTGTGTACTTGTCCCACGGCGAGATAAACGTCTTAAACGTCAGCTCTGCCGCCAGCGTGTCGAGGTCGTCCGTCAGCGTCATGTCACTCGCAAATGCGGTGATATCGCGCGGCTGTGCGCCGTCGCGGTACAGTATCAGCTTGTGGTCATCGACATATCCTGCCGCCATCGGCGCACCTCCTCATTTGATAAATCTGTATTCTGTCACGGCGATGGAATACTCCAAATCGCCGTTTTTTCGCACGGTAACATCAAAGCTGTCAACCGTCACCGGCATGTTAAGCCGTGCCGCGCCCTTGCTGTCGAGCACGATCAGCCGGAACGGCACCTTCTTGTCGCGCCACCGGCTCAGAAAATCGACATACGCCCAACCATCCGCAGACGCCTCAGACGGCATGAAGGAGTATCGGTGCACTGGAAGCAGCGCCGTCCACTCCATGTGCCGCAGACCGAGCGTGCCGATGCGGCGATAGTCGCGGCTCAGGCCCTCGTAGGTCTCGTGGTGCTGCTCCGGCTGTGGGATTGGGAAATCCGGCGGACAGTGCGGCAGCGTCCAAACCTCCTCGTTGTTGTTGACCGAGATGATAATCTTGTACACGCACCGCACCTCCTTATGTGTTGCCGAGCGCCGCCAGCACCTTGCGGCCGACATATGCGCCGACCTGTTCGGTATACTCACGGTTGCCGATCACGTTGCCCTGGATGTTGACGTTGACCGTCACGCTCCGACCGCCTGCCGCCTTGACAGACACATCATGCGGGATGATCTGCGTGCCGCTCGGCAGGTTCATAATTTCACCGCCGCGCTCGTTTACGCGGGTGTAGCCGCCTCGCCAGTAGGGCGTGCCGGTTGCATTGCCGAGGCTCGGCAGGCTCAGCAGGCTGCTGGGTGTCGGCTTAGGTATCGTCGTAGTGGTCGAGGTCGTGGTCTTGACCGGACCGGCCGTTGTAGTCGTTTTGCTGCTGGTCTTGGTCTGGGTCGTGCCTGTGGACGTGCCCGAGCGATTGCCCGTTGTGGCATTGTCTACCCACTCGATAGCGTCTCCCAGTACACCCTTGGCGCCCTTGTACAGACTGCCGAGGATGGGGATGCTCTCAATCTTGTCGTTGAGCCACGACAGCTTGTCTCCGACCCATTCCAGAGCCGTCTTAGCGGCATTTTTAACCTTGTTGAACGCACCGGAAAAGGCCGTGCCAATCCGGATGCTGACGTCCTTAAACTTGTTCCAAAGGCTCTGCGCACCGGCCTTGATGGTATCCCAGTTTTTGTAGAGGAGCACGCCCACTGCAATCAGCGCCTCGATAGCAAGGATAACTGCACCGATCGGGTTTGCCGCCATTGCAGTGTTAAGTCCGGTCTGCGCTGCGGTTGCTGTACTTGTCGCCGCAGCTTGTCCGCCCAGCAAACCAGTCATTGTCAGCACAGTTTTGCCAAGTCCAAGCAGTGCATTTCCACCAGAACTTACTGTTCGGTTAAACTCCGCCAACTTCACAAGGGCGAAAGCCGCCGCCAACAGCTTGACGCCAGTCTTGAGCGTTTTAGTATGCTCCTTACACCATGCCATTGAGTCACCGGCCTTTTGCAGCATATCGCCTGCCTTCTGGGCGCCGAGCTGCACACCGTTTACCAGCAGATCCGCCAGCCGTTCCAGACCGCCTCCGGCAATCCAGCTGTCGAGCTTTGCCATCAGCGTGTCCAGCTTGCCGTTAACCCAGTCCATTGGTGACGTGTTGAACGCCTTGGAAAAATGCGAGCCGACAACATCCAGTGCCTTGGACGCACGACCGGCCAGCTCCGAGCCGACCTTTCCTGCAAAGCCCTTGACCGTGGCCTTGAGCGTGTCCACCTTATCGTTGAGGGCATTCGCACTGTCCAGCGTGTCCTGCGAGAGGATAACGCCGGCCTTCTCAGCCTTACCGGCCAGCTCCTGCAGGGCGGCACCGCCGTCATCGACGATACCCGCAAGGCTGTCCGCACTTTTGCCAAACAGGGTCATTGCCAGTGTGTCGCGCTCGGTCTCGTTCTGCACTTTTGACAGCGCAGTCAGCGTTTCGTAAAAGACCGTTGTGCTGTTACGCAGCTGACCGTTGCTGTCCTTGACCTTAATGCCGAGCTGATTCCATGCATCGACCGTTGTTGTGCTGGTCGATATCATGTTCTTCTTCATTTTTGCTGCAGACTTGACGATATCGTCAATGGATACGTCGATCAGGTCCGATGCATACTGCCATTTCTGGATATCGGCAGTAGAAAAGCCGCTCTGCTTTGCCAGAGTGTTAAGGTCATCGGCGGCAAGTGCGCTTTTGAGCGTCAGCGCCGACAGACCGGTTGCCACGGCAGTTGTACCGGCAACGATTGCCGCACCGGCTTTCTTTGCGTAGTCCTTCAAGGCTGCGACCGACTTATTCTTAAACGCCACCACGCTGCGCGTAGCGGAGATCATGCTGCTGTCGATTGCCTTGCCGGACTTTTTCGCGTTCTGGGCGGCCTTGACTAAACCGCCGGACATATTATCCCGCACCGTCAGGACGGTGTTGATAACCTTATTTTTAGCCACTATTCCGTCCCTCCTCCGGTGCATATGCGCGGCAGACTCCTGCCGCAATCAGGTTTATCATATCCTCGTACCAGCGCGCCCGCCCGACTCGTAGCACCGCACGGTCTGCGTAGCTCATCTGCCGGATTTGCTCCGGCGTGATGCCTCGCGCCGCGTAAAATGCTGCAAGGTCGAGCACCGGGTCGCGCTCAATCAGTTTTTTGCCGGGTCCTCATCCTCGTCACCGGGAATCAGACCGAGCCACGCAAACAGGGATGCCGCCAGCGTATTGACCTCTCGGACATCCATCAGCACCCAGATCACGTCGTACGGGTCGGTCACGCCGAGCGCGGTGTGCAGCTCCGTGTCCTGCAATGCCGGACAGCAGTCGTAGATCAGCTGCGCACCGACGTCCAGCATCTGCGACGGCTGGTCGCGTGCCGCCAGAAAAGCCTCATAAGCGTCCAGCTGGGCAGTATGCCCGAGCTTGACAAAATCAAGCAGCTGACCGCCGACCTCGAACTGCTTCGCCTTGGTCTTGTCAGCCTTGCGCTGCTCGGCCTTCGCCGCCAGCGCGTCCAGTAACTTTTTATCCATATACCATATCCTCCATAAATTCGCCGGTCTCTTCGGCGGTCTCGATCCAGGTGAGCCGCAGCATGACTGTCAGCGTCTCGCCGTCTGCGTCGCAGGTGATGTCGTCTTCCGGGATGAGCACCACGTCCTGCACGGTCACGCCTTCCCGCAGCGCCGCACGAATCGCGTCAGCGGCCGTGTTCAGCTCGTCGCGCGGGCGCGTGCCGTCGGCAGGATAAAAATAAATCTCGATGTCGCAGCCGGTCTCGGCGTAGTCGTCCGTGCCCATGCCGTCGGTCTGACCAACGTCAATGCGGTAACTGCGCCGCACCAGAGGCGCCTTAACGTCCTTGCGCTCACGCACAGCAGGCAGATTGGCGGCCTTGAGTGCCGCACTTACCACCGCACCGAGTGCGTCATCTATCTCTTTCCACTGGATCATAGCTTGTTAATCACCTCGTCCAGAGCGTCCTCAGCGGCCTGCTGAAACTGCTCATCAAAGTCCTGCGCGGTCTTGTCAAACACCTCGCGGCCCAGCTGCTTCTTGCCGCGAGAGCCGTCACGCGCTTTGGGCGTCCATCCCTGCTCGACCAGATGGCCGATTGGGTCACCAGAGTACACACGGATACGCATCTGGCCGTCCTTGGTGTACACCTTGCCGCGCTTGATGCTCTTGTGGTACTGACCGGCGGCGCGATCATACTCTTTGCGGTGCACTGCTGTGCGGTTGACCGTTGCACGCGCCTGCTGAGCTGTCTTGCGGCGCAGCTTGCTGCCCTCATCGCGGAGCAGCTTTTTCTGCACCTTTTCCAGCTCCTTAGGCTGTGCGCCCAGCTGCTCGGCAAACTCCATCAGCTCCGAGCAGTCAAAACCATCACGAGCCATCGCGTGTCACCTCTCCCTGCCGCAGTGTGCAGTAAATCTCCACCCAGCCGCGGCGGTTATAGATTGGCAGCCAGTACGACACATCGAGCCGCTGACCGCGGATAATAAAGTACATCTCGCGGCACAGCTCCGGCAGGCTGGCGCTCCGGCAGACCACGCGGTGCGTGATCTCGGCACGCTCAGCGTCACCGGTCAGCGTCTCCGTGCGCCCGCTTGTCGGATTTACCGCCGCCCAGATGGTCTTGACCTTGGTGTAGCAGTAGTCTGTCTCGCCGTTTGGCTGCTCCACCGGTGCGGCAAGCCATACTTCGGCGCGGTCGCGCAGATCACACACTCGTGTTGCCATCGCCCGCACCTCCAAATGCACAGACCAACTTGAGCTGTGTCAGCATGTGACGCACAAGCGGCGCTGTTGCAGCGTGCTCGGTATCGCTGTCGCGGCCATCGTACTGCCGCAGCGTCATGTCCTGTGCAATCAGATCGTAGAGGTTCTCGTGATTTTCGCGGGTGCAGCCTGCATTTTGCAAATACGCATCCACTGTGCCCAGGATAGCCTCAAGCAGACTGTCGTCCTCGTCGTAGTCGATGCGGCAATACGCCTTGAGCGCTGCCAGCCGTCCTGCGTCGATCATACGACCACCGCCCGGAGTTCTGCCTCAGCGATGGCGATGGCACGCTTGCGAGCGGTGTTCAAATTGGACACCGGCGGCTGCGGCTCTGGCTCTTGGCTCTGGCTCTGTGCAGCGATGTACGCCGCACGCAGCTTGTCCATATCGGGGACAGCTCCGCAAGCGTTGTAGATGTTGTTGAGGTCGATCGGCTCGCCCGGCTGCTCCTCGCCGATGATCTCGTCGATCAGACCGGCGTCAAGCGCCGCACGGGCGCTGAGAAAGGTCTCGCGGTCCATCATGCGGCGCAGTGCTGCCGGACTGGTTTTATTGCCGACTTTGCGCTCGTACCCAGCAATGATGCTCTCGGTGATGCTCTCCAGCATCTGCACGCTTTCGCGGTGTACGTTCTGGTTGCCTTCCGTGACGGTGAGGGGCAGGTGGATCATCACCTGCGCCACCGGGCTGCACGCCACGGTGTCCGCGCCCACCATCGCCACCGAGGCCGCCGAGCCCGCAAGGCTCTGCACCTCGGCGCGGATACGGACGCCGTCTCGCGACGCCCGCCGCAGTACGCTGTACATCTCAAATCCCGCAAAGACCGAGCCGCCGGGCGAATTGATTTCGAGCGTGAACTCTTCGTCCGCAGGGTTCTCCGCGATGGCCTGGCGGATGTCTGCCGGACAGACAGCGGAGAGTCCCCACCAGCGCAGGACGGGCGCGTCATCGTCTGCCACGATGCGCCCGTTTAAGCTGTATCTCATGCCGTGCCTCCTTACAGGGTCTCCAAAACCTCAAAGTTGCCGAACTTGAACGGGATTTCTTCCTCGGTCTTGGACTTCTTCTCGAACTTGGCGAGCGTGAACTCGTCGATGGTGATATCGCTGTACGCCACGCGCTCCGTGCGGTTTGTGCCCGGCATGGTCTGGCTGGTGATGATGGTGATGGTCGGCATCTCGCCGGACTTGTACGCCGCAGCCATCAGGCTCAGCACATCACTGTCGATCTTGAGCGTAGTCAGCGTGCCCTCGCCCGAATAGCCGTTAAAAACGCGATAAGTAGCCGGATCGCCACAGACATTAATTTCTTCAAAATCACCGGCAACCTTGGCCTCCACACTCTGCAGGGTGGTCAGCTTTTTGCCGTTAAACCACGCATGACCGCCGTTGCCGTGCATAATGCGGTTGGGATTAAATTCAGGCATTTTTGTGCCCTCCTCCTCTCTAAAAATAGGAAGGGCGGCAGCAGCGCCGCCCTTGGGTCAGTCCTTACGCAATGGTCAGAGATACCGCAGCAGCGGCCTCAGTGTCGAACACCTGTGCATCCAGACGGGTAATCGCGCGGACCTCGGTGCTGTTGGTCTTCCATGCGTTGCCGCCGATGTCGGTCGATGCAATCTCAAGCGGCTGACGGCGGAACAGCGTAGCGTACTGCGTAAAATCGCCAAAGTAGATCGGCGCCTTGCTGGTCGCAGTCTTGAGAATGCCGTTGCTTACTACGGTAATGCCGCGGCCAAACAGCAGCTTGCCGGTCGAGCCGGTCGGGTCGGGCTGCAGCAGCGGACGCTTGTTGCCGTCCACCAGCTGATCCAGAGCATTAAAGCCGTCCTGATTGGTCACAAAGTGTGCCGTTGCGGAGATTGCCGGGTCGAGGGTGACGTTGAGCGCCTTCTTGAGCGTCTCTACCACGTTGGCGGTAGTTGCCGCAGTTGCAGATTCGTCCAGCGCCGCCAGCTTGGTGACAAGCAGGTTGTTCTCGGTGATAATCTGCTTCTTGGCGAGCCAACGGCTGATGTACGCCAGCAGCGCCTCATCGGTGTCGCGCAGCAGGTCGTTGGAGACCGGCAGGATCAGCGCATAGTCCTCGACCTTGTAGGCAATCTTCCGGAATGCCGGCTTGTCATCCTGCGGAATCTCAGCCATCTCGTCAATCTTGGTAAAGCCCTTGTTCGGTGCGGTATCTACCACGCGCGAGCCGGACAGGAACGATACATTCTCTACCGCAAACAGGTCGGACAGCGGCACCAGAGAGCGGCGCAGCTCGTTAATGCGGGTCTGGATGTCCTGCGGCACCAGCAGGCCGCCGTCTGCCTCGACACCCTCGGTCATGGCGCCGGCGTTTTCGGCTGCCATAGCACGACGCAGAACGTCTGCGTTGGTCTCAAAGGCTGCACGCTGGCCGCGTGCCTGGGCGCGGATGCACTCCGCAAAGGCATGCACGCACTCGCGGCTGTTGACCGGCTCTGCCGCCGGAGGATTGGTGCCGCTGGTCGGCACGCCTTCCGGCTCTGCCGGTACATTCTCCTCGGCTTCCATGATTGCCTTTACGCGGGCAATCTCCGCATCTACGGCGGTGTTCTCCGCCAGAATCGACTCAAATACGGTCTGGTTGTTTGCCGCGTCCGCCTGCTTCATGCGGTCTACAATGCCGCGCTTCTTAGCGAGCAGGTCAAGCAGTTTCTTCTTCATAGGTCTTGCCTCCTTAATTGTTGTTGTAGGTTATCCGGTCACGCCATGGTGACCGGGAAAATGAGATCGGTCATCGAGCCGAGAATCTTGACATTCGCGGTCAGGTAAACCGTCCGCTTGAACGGGTTGGCCTTAACGGTGTCATCGTCCCAGTCGGCAGCCGCGCTCTTGCCGGATGCCACCCACGCGGCACGCTGCGCGTCCACGTCAATGCTTGCCGCATTGGCGTAGTCCGGGTCCAGGATGCTCTGCTGCATCAGCTGACGGAAATAGCTGCTGTTGAGCGAGGCCACCAGCATCATCTGGTTGTCGCGGCTGTTGCGGTAGTTGCCGAGGTAGGTCTCACGGAATACGGACGTGATGTCGTCGCGCATCATGTCCATCGCCTCGACGGTCTCGATAAACTGCATGTCCTCGGTCTGGGTCTGGCCGTTGGTCGTGGTCATCGAGTTAATACCCTGTGCCACGCGGACATTGCCGTCCTCATCGTTGACAAGGATAAATTTGCCACTGCCGAGCGCCGCGTCGTTGTCCTCGACCTCCTGCACCTCGCTGAGATTGCTGCACAGGTAGTTGGTGCAGCCACGGGTGACATTGCACACCGCAAAGATACCGAGCAGGCTCGGCAGATAGGTCACGCCGTCTTTCTTGCCGCGGTCATCCGTGTAGGTAACCGACTCGTTGACAAAATTGACAACGTGCATATCATCCGGTGCGGTGGTCAGGTTGTAGCAGACCGCCTTATAGGTCTTGTGCTTGGTGTTGTCCTGCGTCTTGACCCACGCAGACAGTGCCAGACCGTCAGCGGCATTCTGACCGGCAATGGTCAGCCAGCCGGTCTTGACGCGCTTGCCGATCTCGGCGAGCGTATCCGCCAGCGCGCCGTCCGCGTCACAGCGGAACACATGCGCCTGATACGGTGCAAAGCCCAGCATGTCGCAGATGGCAGCGTAGTTGTCTGCAGTGTACAGGCTCTCGTCCGCCTGCGCGGCGCTGAGGTCGCTGTACTGCTTATGGGTAAAGCTCTTGTCGGTGTCGTCTCTCACGATCAGGATTGCGACACCGCGCTCGCTGCGGCCGATCAGGCTCACAGCACGCTGCTCAAACGTAATGTCGATTTTAGGCATTGTGATTGCCATTATGGGGTCACTCCTTTCTGTTCCTCGCCGTCCGCTCCGTTGCGGCGGCGGCTCAGGTCCCGCCAGTCCTCCAGCGGGACGTAGTTAAGGCTTGCCAGACGGTCATCGCCGCCGGGTACGTCCGGCAGGTCCTCGAGTGCGCGGATATCGTCCACGCTGTACGCGCCGATCTCGCGCATTGATTTGTACCATGCCGCACGAGCCGTCCAGTCTCCGCGCAGCTCGCCCATCATGTTGCGGCGCAGCTGCAGGCCGCGGCTGCACTCGCTCTCAAGCAGCAGCTTGTGCGTGTCCTCCTGCTCGTGCTCGCTGACGATTGGGCTGAGCGTGCGCTGGATATACTCAATGGCCGCCTGCGTGTTGGCGGCATAGCTCTCCTTGCCCGCGCCGAGCTTGTAAAACGGGATGTTAAACAGCCGGGCAATGTCCTCGACGCTGGCAGCCTTGCTCTCGATAAACTGCGCGTCACGGTTGGTTGCGGTCAGCGGCGTGTACTTGAGGCCGTTATCCAGTACCGCAATGCGGTAAGCATTGTCCGCTCCGGAGTGGATACTTTCCCACTCAGCTCGGATTTTGCTCTTGATGTCCACCTTCTCGCCGCCGATGGTGGTCGCCCTTGGCGAGAGGTCGGTGTCAGTGGTCAGGATGCCGCTCACCTGTCCGCCGTTGCGGTAGTAGTTGCTCTCGTACCGCTGGGCCTGCAGGGCCGCCTCAATGGTCTCGGCACCGCGGCGCAGATAGCTGATGCCCTCAAGACCATCCGTAGAGAATGCCTTGTAATGCAGCACATCGGTCGGCCAGAACTTGCGGTACTCCTGCGTCTTTGGATTGATGCCGACATACCACAGCTTGGCATTTGTGTCGAGGATCGGCAGCATGTAGCCCGGTGCGATCGGCAGCAACTCCACCGGCTGTCCCCACTTGTCGCGCAGGATGAGCGCGTAAGCGTTGCCGTACGCAATACGGCGGCTCTCCATCAGCTTGTGATAGTCAAAGGCGGTCAGGGCCTCGGTCGGTCTGCCGGTCAGCAGCCGCACCGCCGGATGGTCGGGCACCCGCTCGCGGGTCTCGCCGTCCATCAGGTAAATCGGCATTTTCGCCACGCTGTCCGAGATGATCTCGATGCAGGCGTTGACGGCAGGCAGTTTCATGGCCTGCATTTCTTTGCCGCCGAACAGGGCGCTGCCGCCCGTGCTCCATCCGGTCGGGTCGTCCAGCGTCAGCGTGGTCTGACCACGGATGCGGTGTAAAATCTTATCTACGATCATGCCGTCACCGCCTTAAAACGACAGGATCAGCGCCAGCAGCACGGCGAGCACACCGCACGCGAGGTACGCCAGCGGCGGCCACATCTCATGCAGCGCCACCACGATGGTTACCGCTCCGGCCAGCAGCAGCGCATCCGGCAGCAGGATTTTTATAATCTTCTTCATTCTGCGGTTTCCTCCTCGCCTTCCGGTGCGTCATCCTCCGGCGCGTCAACCAGATTATCCAGCAGTGCACACTCGCCTGCCGTCGCAATGCCGAGGTACGCCATCAGCGCCGCACGGCCGTAATCGTCGGTGCCGTTGTCGCGCTCCCAATACTCGGTTGCCTCGCGCCAGGTCATGGTGCGGTGCTCCGCGTTCACACCGCTCGCAATCAGGCGGATATCCTCCACCTTGCTGATGTAGTCGATGCGTTTTTCTTTCTTTGCCATCTCTCTCACCCCTTTCTGCCAAAAAAATAAGAGCCAACAGTAAAAGATACTATTGGCTCTTGTGCTCTCACACTGGCTCCCAAATTGTTACTCCGGTGCTCTGACGGACGCGGCGGTGTTCCGTTACCGCCGTGCCCTGCGCAAAATTATTTTGGAGGTTGTTTCTCGGGCAGCTGCTGCCGCCCGTCACAGCACCGGAGTACTGTTGTCACTTTTCCGCCTGTTTCTGCTGTGCGGCTGTGCGCTTGCTGCTGCACAGCGCACAGGTCCGGCGGTTGTCTCTCAGCGGCCGCTTGCCGCAGATAACGCACAGACCGGCAGCGTAGCGAGCGTCACGCCGCTCACGCTGCTTCTCGGTGGCTCGCTGAGAGTATTCCTTGCGCCTCTCGGTGGTCATCTCTTTAAAATACCGCAAGGTGCGCTCCGTGTTTTGAGCCGCACACGCGGCGCAGGTCGTGCGGCCGCTGCGTGCCTTAGCCTTGCGGCAGCGCACGCAGATGCCGTGCGCCTTAAACCACTCATACTCCTCGCGGTCATACATCGGCGCACTCGCCGCCGCATGCCGCATAGCCTGCAAGGTCGATAAAGCTGTCTCGCGTGCCCGAACCGCCTGCAATACGCGCAATCTTGAGCAGCGCCATCATCATGGCGACATCGGTTGCGTCGATATACACACAGCCCTCCTCATCCACGCACGCACGGTTGAGGTATGTAATCCAAAACTCCGCGATCGTCTCAAAATTGTCCTCCGGCGTGCCGTAGTCCTGCTCACGCTCGCCGCAGACACACTGCTCGGCACGGTGCAGCACCTCAGCACGGGTCAGACGCGGCGGCTCACCGCCACCATAGGTGCAGTCGTCCTCGGTCTCCAGCTGCTCCGGTTCGAGATATTCAGAAAGCATCGTCTGCAGCTTACGCAGAAGTTCCTGCAAGTCGGGACTTTCCGGCGTATGCACCATCATTGCGATGGCAGCATCGCGAATTGCGTTGAATAAATCCACAGACCTCGTTGCTTTGTTGATTGTCATTGTCAAAACCTCCATAATTTGCACCATCCGGTGCTCTGACGGACGGGCGAGGTACAAGAGGACAAACCCTCGCCGCCGCCCAAAGAAATAGGTAAGGTGTTTCGGGTGGGTCGCCCGTCACAGCACCGGATTTTACTTTTTGTCTGCGGTGTTCAAGTTGGACACCGCTTTGCGCATTTTCTTATGCGGGCACTCCCGCACCTGGCCTGCCCGTCTCCATGCGCTCTCGCAAAAGCCCTGGACGTTGAGCATCGGGCACATAGCCGGACAGATTGTTCGATCTTGCATTGCTTTCTCCTCCTGCGCTCCGGCGGACGCACCCACTCGTCTGCATTCCGGGTGCACCCGCTTGTATCCTTGCCACTCTGACGTGGGGGACGGCGTAATGGCTGACCACCGTCCGCCGCAGCGCAGGAAGCTGTCCGAGGCTCTGACGGACAGGCGAGGAAATATCACAAAACTCACCTGCCGCCAAAGGTCGAAGCTCGAGCAGGCATTGCACTGCCCGTCACAGCCCCGGACAAACCTCACGCCTTCCGGCGCTCCGCCCGCTCGCGCAGCATTTTGCTGAGCGGGTCCTCGTCGGCCTCGTCCTTGGGCGGCTCCGGCATCACGAGGCGGCAGCGTGCCGACACGCTCAGGCCAAGCGCCGCCGCACAGCTCTGGCACTGACCAAAGTAAACGTTCGCCGTCTTGGTCCAGCTGCCCGCCTCCTTGGCGTCGCCCTGCATGATCGCACGGTTCGCCCAGTTCTGGGCGTTCTGCCAGGCGGCGCGAGCGATAAAATACCGCGCCAGCATGTCATAGTCAAGGTCGGAAAAGATATGCAGGGCAACCAGCTTTTTCGCGGTCAGCCGATATTCCGCCTCCATCACCTGCGGCAGATACTTGGGAACCGTGATGCGTTTCGGCTCCTTCGCCCGCACCTCGCTCTTGGCTTTTGCCTCGATCTCGGCGTTTGTACGGTGCCCTGCCATGCGCTTTCGCGCCTGCTTGATGTCCACCGTCCCGTCCGCCTCCCGCGGGATTGGCTTGCTGGCTGGCATATCTCGTCACCTCACTCTCTCAAATTCCGAAGCCGCTCGGCCTTGCGGCCGGTCAGCGTCTCCCATCGGCGTAAAATTACATCGCAGTACCGCGGCGACAGCTCTACCGCCACGCACTTACGGTTTGCCTGCTCACAGGCCAGCAGCGTTGTACCGCTGCCGCAGAACGGGTCATACACCGTGTCACCAACATCCGTGCTGTTGCGGATCAGGTAGTCAAACAGCGGAATCGGTTTCATGGTCGGGTGGTCGCGGTTCGCCTTGGGTCGAGGACAGTCGATCACGGTCGTTTGGCTGCGGTCGCTGCACCACTTGTGCGCGGCGCCCGGCTTCCATCCGTACAGACACGGCTCGTGTTTCCACTGGTAGTCCTGGCGGCCCATCACAAAGCAGTCCTTGTTCCAGATCAACTGCTCGCGTACCGGCCATCCAAGCTGTTCCACCGCCTGAGCGAACACATCCCACGTTTTGCTCGCACACCAGATGTAATACGCTGCGCCCTCTCGCAGCCACTCGCTGACAGCATCAAACGAGCCGGTCAGCAGTTTCAGCAGCGCGTCACGGTCAACGCCATCATTCTCGATGGTCATTGCATCGCCGGTCTTGCCGACGTAATCGACGCCATACGGCGGGTCTGTAAGCAACAAATCAACTTTTTGTGTTACCCCCCCCGAAAATTTTGTCTAAATACGGTTTTTCGGTACAATTTCCACATAAAAGAACGTGGTCTCCGAGTTTCCACACATCGCCGTCCTGGGCGCGGCTGGGTGTATCGGCATCCGGTTCGCCGCTGTCGCCGTCATCTTCGGCGGCAGGTGGTTCTTCGTTCGGGTCTTCCATTTCCAAATCAGCTGCCGAGAATCCGGTGATTGTCAGGTCCATGCCCGCGGCCTGAATCTCGCCCAACTCAAGCGCCAGCATCTCGGTGTCCCAGCCGGACTGCTCCGCAAGCCGGTTGTCCGCCAGAATATACGCGCGGCGCTGTGCGTCCGTCAGGTGCTCGACCAGCACGCACGGCACCTCGGTCATGCCCTCGGCCTTGGCCGCCAGCACGCGCCCGTGTCCGGCGATGATATTCCGGTCGCTGTCGATGATTACCGGATTGACAAAGCCAAACTCCCGCAGGCTCGCTCTGATCTGCGCGATCTGGCTCTCGCTGTGTGTCCTCGCATTTCGCGCATAGGGCACCAGCTCCCCGATCGGCACGCGCACCATCTGTTCCGGCATAAACCACGCCGCTTTTACCTCGCCCGGCCCTACCGGACCGACGCTTTTCTTGTTTGCCATTCCAAAACCTCCAAAATTCCCGCTCCATTGGGAAAAATCTCGCACGAATGGGGGGCTGCGGTCAAGAGCGCCCCGCCGCAAAACTTTCCGAGGGTGGGGGGACTCCGAGAAATCTTGAGATTTCTCGCCAAGTTCGCGCACACCCACCTGCCTGCGCCCGTCCAAGCCTTCTGCCTTTCAGCGCCGTTTCGTCTTGCCTTTAGCCCTGCTTTCGGCCATGGTCTTTGCGCTGTGGCAACCGTGGCACAGGCTTTGCAGGTTGCTTGGGTCGGTAAAGCGCTGCCAGTCTCCGTTGTGCGGCTCGATGTGGTCAACGTCTGTCGCTCGGACTCGGCGGCCTTGCCGTGCGCACTCGCGGCACCACGGCTCACGCAGCAGCTGTGCCGGCCGCAGGTTGTCCGTCCAGATCGGCAGGCTGTACCAGCCACGCCACCGGCGGCTCTCTGTGCTGCGCCGTGCGCTGTCCTTGGGCCTGTGCTTGTCACAGTACCCGCACCGCACCAGCTCCCGGCAGCCGGGATGCAGGCACGGCCTCAGCGGCTTACTTGTCATACTCGAGCAAGTCGTGCAGAGCAGCTGCGCTGCTGGCGATAATCTTGTTAATCCGGACGATCCGCTCGGTCAGCTTGTAGCGCTTCTCAAAGCTCGGTTCAAACTCGCGTTCCCTCAGCAGATCAAGCCGCCGCTGACGCAGCCGGTCGAGGTTGCGCTTGTACTCAGGTATCATCTCGCGCACCGTTTGCACGACACTCACCGCCTTTCCGGCAAAATAAAAAAACAGGAGCTAACTTGCAACACCTTTGCTTGGTGTTACGAAGTCAGCTCCTGTCTGCTAAGACGTTGGCTTGCACCGTCGAAATCAACGATGGACTCGTGTTTGCACTTTTCGCACCACAACGGGAACCGCTGTAGCACGGTCGAATCAGGCGTTACCCAAACCTTTGTGGGCTTTCCGCATCGCGGACACCTGATCTTCATTCTTTTTTGATTATACACCTTTCATCCTCCTTTGTCTACCTGTTCGCTTTCGTTTCTCCACAACCGTGTCATATGTTATAGAGCATTCCAAGCCAGCAACAACGCGCGTGCGTGTGCGCGTTGCGTGTGTATTATAATAGGTATTTTTCGGCATTAAATATTTAACAAATCGGCAGGACGCTATCTCATTTCTGCCGCCGCCCTCATCGAGCACCTGTGCTCCGGGCGGTGCATCAACGGTCGTGCCGTCGTCTACCCACTCGTAAGTCGTGACCGGCCTATCAAGGTTTCGGCTCGGCACAAACTGCTTTTTGCCGTTGAGGCTGGCTTCTCGGCGCTCTTTGGTGAGATAGCCAGCCCAACCGTCGTATCCGCGCTCGCGGATGTAGTTGAGCTGTATGTCGTCGCCCCAGATCCAGAGTGACCGCATCAGCTCCAAGTCACCGCCTGTGGCATTGATAATAATATGCGCGTGAGGCCGGTGGTCTCCGTGCCTGCCCTCGAGCACATAAATGTATTTCAGATCCGGAAGGCCTCGCGCTTTGCGGTAGGTCCGCATCTGCGAGAACACTTTGCCGAGGTGTTTGCGTGTCACGTCGGCGCTGTCCGGCAGGTCCGCATCTCGATAGGTGACGGTCAGCACCAGATCGGTATCATCAAAGTTGGTTGCCATCAGCATTTCCAGTTTGCGCTGCGCCGTGTTGGCGTTGGTGCGTTGGATCTGCTCCTCCGTCACCTCACGGATGCGCTTGCGATCCTGCTTGCTGGCGTTTGGTCGCGGCACCGTGTAGGTGATGTCCCACACCAGTCGCCCGGCTCGGATTGTCTTTCTCCTCTTCATTCATTCCTCCCGGTGTCCAAATTGAACACCACAGCGGACGAGGCTGTCCCCGTCCGCGTAGTTTTATAGAATATCCGCAAAATTTCGGTTTGTCAAATATTTTTTTAGTCTTTTAGATGCTGTCGCATGATTTCGACCGCCATGCGGCAGGCTTCCTCGCACGCAGCCATCATCTTCTCGTGGCCGTGAAGACCGCCATAGTATTCGATCTCGCCTAACGCCTCGACCGAGGTATCCGGGTCGAGGATGCGGATTGCTTGGTTAATCGTCATATCTATTCCATCCTTAGTTTTCATACCCGGCATCCCAGTTCTTTCAGCCGTACCATCGGGCACTGCTCGCATTTGTCTACCAACGCCTCATAGTCCAACTCATACGGGAACTTGCAATACTCATCGCATAACTCGCTCGCGAGCTTATTCACCGCCTGCTCCCAGCAGCCTGTATGGAATACCGGACCAGAGCGCACGCCCTGTCCGCAAAATTTACACTTCGCCATTATTCCGGGAACACCTCCGTCCACGCGCTGACGAGGATATTTGCCTCGCACTGTTCATCATCAATATCCGGGAAGAACCACTTGCCGCCGCGGTAAATATACTCACCATAGCGATTAGTGCAGCCGCACAGTTTGCACAGCACCCGAGCGCCTTCCGGCGGCTTTTCCTCGAGACGCTCATGCCAAACGCTGCCGCTCTCCCGGCCGCAGATCATCTCGAACGGGTCAATACCGACCCACTCGGCCAGATCAAAAAGCACGTCGATGTCTGGCACGCTGGTTCCGAGCGGATCCGGCCCCCATATCCAAGTTGAGCTATACCGAGCGCGAAAGCCTTCCAAGTCACTAAAGTCTCGGATGTCTTTGCACGCCAGCGCAAACCGGATGTTGCGCCGAGCCTTTGCCAACGGCGAGGCGTTAAACTTTGCAAGCTCCTGCTTGTGCTTCTCCTCGCGTTCGGCTTTGCTCTGCTCCCGCTCAATGCGCTGCTTGACCTTGCCGCACACGCGGTCACAGCCGTCTGCCTTGTTGCACTCATGGCAGCAACCCTCGCAGTGCCCGTCTTTGACCCATGCGGCACGCTTGTCTGCACCGGTACAAGGCTCTATGCAGGGCGATGCTTCCGGGCAGGTCAGCGGTGCAAAGTCAAATTCCGCCGCCTTGCGGTGCGCCTTAATCTTTTTGCTGTCCAGACTCCAATAGCGGTCCTTGTACGCGCCATGCAGTTCCCTTTGCAGGTCTGCATCACACTGGCTCAGCTCATAGGCGGCGCTGTCGTTGATGCGGTGGCACTTAAAATCGCCTTGCCAAACCTTGGTCAGCCCGTTGTTGATAGCCTTTGCCCTGGCGATCTGGCTCTCGGACGTTTTGAGCACCTCGGCAACATAACTGCGCAGCTTGCCCGGCAGCTCAACCACGCCGCGCGCTTGTAGATCCTTGAGCGCGGCCTCAATCTCCTTGGCGGCCTGACCGGTGTACTCAGCGGTCAGACCGCCGCCGCCGCGTGCCATGGTGTTGGTCCAGTGCAGGATCAGCACCTGCAGGGATGGGTCAAGGTCAGCGTCAAGCACGATACAGGGTGCGGTCTTGCGGTCGAGCAGCGCCAGCGCGTTCCTCCGGCGATGTCCGGCAAGCAGTAAGTACCCGCCCTCGGTCTTGCGGCGCACCACAAGCGGCTGCTGCAATCCGATAACCTTGATGGACTCGGCCAGCTCGTCAATGCCGGTCTGCGCGTAGCTGTTGTTCTCGTTCTCCTCGATTTCGGCGAGTGGAAGCTGCTCCACCCGCATTTCTCCGGTGTCCGATTTGGACACCGCCTCGCCCATCAGGGCGGCAAGGTCAAATTTCTTAGCCATTTACTGCACCTCCATGAGTTCTTCCACCCATGCCCGGTAATCTCGGGAAGCCGCCGAGGTCGGCGACCAGCGCGTGACCGGCTGTGCGGCGTAGGTGGATTCCGTCACCTTGTCGGTGCGGCGGATCTTCTGCTCGAACAGCGGAATCGGGCTGTGCTCTCGCAGCCAGCTTTCTGACTGCCGTGTTGCATCTGCATTGTGCCAGATGGTCAACAAGCCGCACACCGTGCGCTTATCAAGGCCGGTGCCCTGCACACTGGCAATCTGATCGGCAAGCAGCCGCATGCCTGCCATTTCAAACGCACCCGGCTTGATCGGTACGATAACCGTATCGCTTGCCGCAATCGCCGAGATGCACGGCAGGCTGAACGACGGCGGACAATCGAAGATCATCACGTCGTACGCATCATCCTCGACCAGCGCGTCACGCAGATCGGCGTACACGCGGACCGCCTGCTTGCGGTCAATGTCGGCGTCCAGATCAACCGAGGCCAGCTGCATGTCGGACGGAATAATGTCCAGATCACGGTAAATGCTGTGCTGGATGACGTCCTCGTAGTAGGCCGTACCGCCATCGAACAGGTCGGCCGTGCTGCAGGCGTCAGGGACTACGCCGATGTACTGACTGGCGTCACCCTGCGGGTCGCTGTCCACCAGCAACACGCGCTTGCCATAATCAGCCGCCAGAATGCCTGCGAGGTTTACTGCGGTGACGGTCTTGCCGACGCCGCCCTTTAAGTTTACAACAGAGATCGTTTTCAAGATGTTTTCGCTCCTTTTTCTTGTTTCAGTGGTTTACTTCGTTCGCGGACCGTGTTTCCGCCTCTGAATACCATGCTTTTCGAGTACCGCTCGCACCGTTTTGCTTGAGCGGTGCATGCTTGCCGCCACGATTGCAAGCGGCATTGTCTCGTACATTTCGCAGATTTCCTTTTCTTCCTTATCCGTTAACGGTATGCGCGGACCTCCGGCCGGTCTGCCGCCGTTCGGCGGTGCAGGCTGGACTTCTTTGCGTGCCACGCCGCGTGCGTCGCGTTCTTGGGTGTATACGGTTTCGCGGTAACAGTACGGCACGCCAAAGACTCCGGTGCCGGGAACCTCAACCGTTTCGTAGATGCCCTTCGGGTGCCGCCAGATGATGCGGCGAGTTTCTTCAGCGTTCTTCACTGTTTTTCCTCCGATTTTTCTTGATATACCCGAGCACCGCGCCAATGGCCTCGGCTCTCTCACGGTATTCCCGCCGCATTTCCGGCGGACAGACCTTACTCTGCGCGTACAACCGGCGGCGCTCAAACCGCAGCCTTGGGATTGCTTTTCTTAGTTTCACGCTTTTCCTCCATCTTTTTCGTCTGCACGATCACCTCGCGCTGGCCGTCCATGTACTCGGCAAACTGCTGCAGGCTGCCGTCAAAGTCGAGCCGAACCTTGCCGAGCCGACCTTCCTTGTTTTTCAGCACCTGCAGGCAGCGCTCGTTCGGTGGTGCGTTTTCTTCCTCGTTGATGTACAGCGCCAGCACCGCATCCGCGTCCTGCTCGATCTGGCCGGACTCACGCAGATCGGTGAGCGTCGGTGCCGCATCCGGCCTTGCCGTTGATGCACGGTTGAGCTGACTGAGCGCCACAACCAGAATGCCGTGTGTCTGCGCCATTGCGTGCAAATCCAGAGAAATGCGCGTTACCTGCTCAAAGCGATCCTTGCCGCGGCCGGTCAGCTGCTGGAGATAGTCGATAAAGATAATCTTGTGCCGGCGCTGTAAGGCGGTCGAGAGAATATCCTGCACACTCCAGCCGCTGGCCGGAATGAGTTCAACATCGCTCTCCATAATCTCGCCTTTGAGCCGCACCACGCGCTCCCATTCTTCCTGCGTCATCTCTCGGCGGTTGATACGACCGAAGTCCACGATCGCACGGTTGGCAATGATGCGGTTGGTCAGCTTGGCCGGTGATGTTTCCAGACTGTAAAAGCCAACCTTGTCGTGCCGTCCCATGTGTACCGCCATCTGCAGAGCCATTGCTGTCTTGCCCGCCGACGGTCTGCCGGCCAGCACGACGAAATCACCGTAATCGCTGTACAGGCGGCCGTCAAGGCGGCTGAATCCGTAGCTGATAAACTTGCGCTTGGTGGATTGCTCCTCGACGAAGTTGACCAGCGCGTCCTGCATCGTTACGATCTGAACGCCCGACCGCTCCCCTGCTGCGGCACTGGCCTGTGCGATCAGCTCGCGGCCCTCATCGCTGGTCTGAATCTGAGCAAGCCGGTCCGCCAGCTCGTGCAGGCGGGTCACTCGGGTCTGCTCCTGCATGGCCTCGACGTAAGAGCGCCAGCTGTATGTGCCGCCGCAGACCTCCATGCATGCGAAGAACAGCGGCTCATATTCTTTGCCAACAGCCGCGCGAAGCGTGACTGCATCAAGCGGCTTTCCCTCGTTGAAAATCTTCCGGGCGGCCAGATATACGTTGTGCAGTTCCTCGCGAGTGAAGTCCTGCTCGCTCGTTATCGAGAACAGCTCACCGGCAATCTTCGGTTCGAGCAGAAGTGCGCCGATCACGCTGAATTCCGCATCAAGCGGTGCTACCATTCTTCCACCTCCTCTGCTTTCTTTCGCAGCGGCTTAGCTGCCGCCGGATTATCGTACTTGCCCTCAAGCACCTTGACCAGATTGCTCTCGTTCAGCAGCCAGTCAAAATCGGCCTTCCAATGGCGGTCGTTCTGGCCGGTGCAGAAGCTGCTCTCCTGCGCCTTGCGGAACGCCTCGTCGAGCTGCTCCGGTGTGTAGCCCTTGCCGTAGATCAGGCGCACCGCTCGGCGGCGCTTGTCCGTCAGCCGGACGACTCTCGGCAGGTTGGTGCAGATGGCGTTGTACCGGTCAACGACCTGCTGGGCTTTGCTTATTTTCGTCTTATTTGACTCTTCTTCTATTTGTGTATTATTTTGTTCCTTAATGATTTCACCGTTCGGTGAAATGTCATTTCCGTTATCGGGTAAATCCATTTCACCGTTTGGTGAAATGGATTTCACGGTTTGGTGAATGGGTAAACGGCTTTCGTCGATGGCGTAAAAAGTCGTCCGGTCATAGGCATTTTTTGAGTAATGTCCAACCAGCAAAACACCGGCTTTTTTGAGGTCACGGATGATGCGCTCAATCTGCCGCCGAGACCAGAACGGGAACAGCCGTTCCAGCGCCGACAGGCTGTTGTATGTCCAGTAGCGACCCTCGTAAAAGTGCCGTTCATTAGCGGCATTTTTCGCAATCCAGTATTGCATATGGGCGATAAAGACCGCACAGTCTGTACCGTATTTTTCCGCAACATCACCGTCAAAGTGATAGATCATGTGTCAACCTTCCCCTCCTTTCGCCTCTCGTTCAGCATAATGCTTGCCTTGTACATGTCGATGTTCTGGCGCAGATGATGATACAGGCCGACCATCACCAGAAATTCAGCCAGTTCTCCCGGTCGGCTGCTCTTCTTCTCTGCCAGCTCCGCGATTTCTGTCCACAGCTCGTCAGGGATTGGCAGCCGCACGTTTACTTCATGCATTGCGTACCCCTCCCATCAACAGAGCCAAGCCGACCATACCGGCCAGCACCGTGCCCCACAGCGGCAGCGTGCCGTTGTCCGTCAGTCCGGCCGTGAGCAGCAGCAGCGTAAAGCCGATGCCGACCATGCGCGGGCGCACGCCCTGACAGCCGCCGTCCAGCACCTCAAAATCCGGTACTTGACGCTTAACTGCTGCCGTGGTATAATAATCATAAGATGTTTTCGCATTTGCGCTTGCTACGGTTGCCGCCGTGCAGGCGCTTTTTCTTTGTCTGGATTTCACTTTTCTGCTCCTTTCGATGCGTATGTCAGCTCCAATGCAGCAGACACGATCTCGCCCAGTTCGGACGTAATGCAGTCGAACGCCGGGCGTTCTTCCTCGGCGATAACGCCATCCTCGCAGATTTGCAGCAGCTGATCGAACTGACCATTGCGTGCAAAACCACCGATCAGCCGCACGATCCGCATTGCCGCGTGCTCCAGCGATTTTACGTTGACCTCCGGCATCACACCTGCCAAATCACCCGACTGGATATGCTGATAGCATAAGTACGGGAAATCGTACAGCTGTGCCATGCGGAGCACCGTGCTGTCCGGCGGTCGGCGGCGATCTTGCTCGTAGGCCCCGAGGCTTTCAACCGACAGATCCAGTCGCTCGGCGGCAACTTCCTGCGTCAAACCTTTCAGCTCGCGTGCAGATTGATAGATATTTCTGTTCTCTCGCACACTGGTTTCCTCCTTTGCCGTGCGTTACAATAATTACACAATGTAACCGATACGCTGTTGCCGCAGCAGTTCGGCGTCGCGCTTCTCCTGCTCCTTTTCGTAGCGGTAAACCTCGTCCCAGCGGATTTTCCAGCCGCCGAGTTTGACCGCACTGAGCACGCCCATGCGGATCAGCTTGCGGATGTAGTCCGGCGAACAGATCCACCGCTCTGCCAGTTCGGCAGGAGTGACATACTTCGCAGCCATTAGATAGCCTCCTTCTCCCCTTTGTACAGATCGTCCAGCGTGCAGCCGAGATAGATTGCGATTTCCGGCAGCAGTCGAGATGGCGGATACAGTCCTTCGCTCTCCCACTTGACTATTGCGGTCTGGCCAACACCAAAATGTGCCGCCATATCTACCTGTCGCAGGCCCTTCGCCTGTCGCAACTCTTTAATGCGTTTCATTGTGTCACCTCCTAACCACCTTGTCCTTTCCTCTCCTATGTGTTACCATATAGAGGAAAGGAGGTGATTTCATGGATACTTTAGAAATTGCTATGCAGCTCACTTTGCAGGCTATGGAAAAAGGTTTCGTCGCTTATGATATTGACGATAATACCGAAAACCGTGCAAAGGAAGTTGCAACCGCATTTAAGGCCATCTACACTGGCGTAAATGATGCGGTTATGGGTGAATAAGTTCTCCCGAACCCTGAGTCAGCAGTTGCGTTGCTGACTCAGGGTCTAATTAAATGATTACTTGAATACGGCCACAACAAATGCTGCTACTGCAAATACAAATGCTGCAATCGAAATTTTCTGACACTTTTCTTGTTTATAAAACAATTTCAAGTAAGCGCTCTGATAATTTCCCTTTGTCTTTCGCAAAGCGGTCAGCAGTTGAGTCATCTGTTTGGTAATAGCAGCTTGATCGTTGATACGACCACCTGCCACTTGCGCCATTGCGTCTAATCGACGAAACTGGCTAAAGATTGCGTTTAAGTCCTCGCTCATCATATCACCTCCATATATCACTCTTTGCGATTATTACTATATATCACTATACGCGATATGTCAATAGATTTTGAAAAATTTTCTCGCTTATTGCGATATAATATTTAATTATATTACTTTTAGTGATATGATGGCAGCGAGGTGAATTGTATGATACGCATCAGAGAATTGCGAAAAGAGAAAAAATTATCGCAAAAAGATTTAGCAACGCAATTCCATGTTGCTCAAAATACAATTTCAGGCTGGGAAAAAGGCATACGTGATCCCGATACGGATACGGTCGCTGCTTTAGCCGCATTTTTTGATGTATCAACGGACTACCTTCTCGGCAATACAGACATAAGAAAACCTGCCAGCCGTCCGACTGTAGACGATGACGACATCAAATTCGCGCTTTTCGGCACGACCGACATAGACGATGCAACATTAGAGGACATCAAGGCATACGCACGTTTCAAGCGTGAGCAATATAACAAAAGGTAACTTATGGATCGCAGAACGAGCTTATATCTATACGCATGGCGAAACCACATTGATGTGGACTATTTTCCGATGCAGACAGCTGAGGCTTTCTCGGTTCCGATCGGCGGCACTTGCGCCATCGCCTTGGATCCGACCAAGATCCGATCCGAAGCGGACGAGGCGGTCAAGCTGTCGCACGAACTCGGCCATTGTGTCTACGGTGGTTTTTACAACAAATACACGCCGTTTGATGTCCGCGCCCAGCACGAGAACAAGGCAAATGCCTGGGCGGTGTACCGGCTTATCCCTTGGGGCAAGCTCAAGCAGGCCGTCAAAAACGGCATCACCGAAGTGTGGGACTTGGCCGAGCATTTTGACGTGACCGAGGATTTCATGCGTTGGGCGATTGCCTACTACACAGAGCGTAAGAACTACAAATTTGAGTAAAAAAATAAAGGTGTCCAAATTGAACACCTCGATAAAGGGGTTATAGATATGGGATTCAGATTTCGCAAATCTGTAAAAATCGCACCCGGTGTGCGGCTCAATATCGGCAAGAAGTCAGTCGGCATCTCCGCTGGCGTCAAGGGTGCCCGCGTGTCGGTCAATAGTAGCGGCCGCAAAACTACGACCGTTGGCCTGCCTGGCACCGGCTTGTCGTACAGCAAAACCGAGAAAATCGGCGGCAGAAAAACCACCACTCGCTCTGCCTCGTCCAATAACGCGCAGCCCATCAGACCTGACCTACCGCCTGCACAGCCCTTGGAAGAAAAGAAGAAAAAAGGCTGCTGCGGCTGTGCCGTATATGCTTTTATCGCATTGCTGATTATCGGTGCACTTGGCAGCTGCATCGGCGGCACGGAAGATAAAGACAAGCAGACCGATACGGCTAACGATAGCACACAGGCCGCAGTCATTACGCAGCTGACGCAGACAGGCGATACTGTTACTGAGATTGACCTCGGCAGCAGCCAGACCCTGACCTATACCGTTGATCCGTCCGACTTTGCGATGACCGCTGACGCAGTATATGCCACCACCTCAGACAGCGATGTGCTTGCCGTATCGGCGGAATGTCTCAGCGATCCGGCACGCGTAGAGGTGACACTTACCGGCAAGGCCGCAGGCACCGCAAACTACACCATTCGCGCCGCCGAGGGCGATGCACAGCAGACCGGACAGATTACCGTCCATGATCGGGCAGCCGAGCAGGCCGCCGCCGAAGCCGAAGCCAAGGCAAAGGCCGAAAAGGCAGCCGCTGAGAAGGCTGCGCAAGAACAGGCAGCCGCCGAAGCCGCAGCAGCTCAGCAAGCAGCGCAGGAACAGGCCGCCGCCCAGCAGAGCGAGACTGTTTACGTTACGCCCAGCGGCAAGCGCTGGCACCGCTCCGCAAGCTGTGCCGGCAAGAATGCCCGCGCAGTCACGATGGATCAAGTTGGAGGCCGCACGCCCTGTCAAAAGTGTGCATCTTAGAAAACAATACAGCAGACCTCTCCCCTTGGGGTCTGCTATATTTTCAACCGCGTAATCGAACAAATGTACGTTTTTCAAGGAGAAATGCAACTATGAGTTCACAAAATTACAAGTACAAAGCCAGCTTTGTCGTAGGACACAAGCCGGACGGCAAGCCGATCCGCAAGTACATCCAGGACAACAGCAAGGCAAAATTTGACGCCAAGGTGCGCGCCTTAAAAGCGCTGACCGATCGCGGCGGCACGCCGAACAAATTCACGGTTGAGCAATGGGCGTGGCAGTGGTATCACATATATAAGGAGCCGCATATCGGCGCGTCCCAGCGCAATACCTACGAGGCGCACTTCCGGCTGCGTATCTGTCCGCAAATCGGCGCAATGGCGCTTGCCGACGTCAAGCCGTACCGGCTGCAGCAGCTCATCAACGAGGCCACGACCGATGACGGCAAGCCGCTGAGCGCCAGCACCGCCGAAGAACTGCGCTACATCATCCGCGGACTGTTTGAGCAGGCAGAGATTAACGGACTGATCCCTACCAGTCCGACACGGAAACTGGAAATCTCCGCAGAGCCTGCCAAGAAGCGCCGCTCTCTGACACAGGATGAGGAACGGATCGTGCGCGAAGTCGCGAAAAAGCACTATGCAGGTCCGTGGGTGCTGCTCATGCTGGATTGCGGTCTGCGCCGCGGCGAAACTGTAGCCATCGGCGCAAATGATATCAAGGACGGGCTACTGCGCATCTCACGAGCCGTTGAGTATAAGACTAACAGCAATCAGGCAACGATCAAAGAGCCGAAGAGTGAATCCGGCGTGCGCTTTGTTCCCATCCCCGCCGAGCTGGTCGCGCAGCTGAACACAAAGACGCGCTACTTTTTCCTGCAGAAAGATGGAACCATGCTGACACAGACCAACCTGCGCCGCATGTGGAGCAGCTTCCACCGCGCCTGCGATCGTGCTGCTGGCGCTAAAATATACCGCAATAAGATCATCGAGCACGCCTTTGCCGAGGATATCACGCCGCACTATCTGCGCCACACCTACTGCACCAATCTGTATCGTCAAGGCGTGGATCTAAAGACCGCGCAATATCTAATGGGGCACGCGGACATTTCCACTACTGCCAACATCTACAGCCATGTCACCGAGGAGGATGTTCGGAATATTACTGCTAAAAAAGGGAAAAATAAGGGTGGAATCAAGAAAAATCCCTATTTATAAGGCTAAAATGTAAAGAAGTCAAGTCGAACCCATGACTATCTTTCGTAATCCTACATCATTTTCGAAAAAAATCCTACACGAATCCTACATCGCTTATCATTTTTGCGATATTTTGTCGTGTGTATCACACCATTCACGGAAAACGCACGCACCAAAAATTCGAACTTTCTCGCCGACCAGAACAATTTTAATCGCAAAACAAACAAAACCCCGTCATTTCTGACGGGGTTTCAACTGGTGGACATTAACGGGTTCGAACCGCTGACCTTCCGCACGTCAAGCGGATGCTC
>OLNY01000476.1_pt1 | contig 37583 bp, 42 predicted proteins | sample 1671981 | NCBI WGS metagenome assembly OLNY01 (sample SAMEA3136632, study PRJEB25190) | human gut metagenome | biome: human gut; feature: human-associated habitat; material: faeces | place: Austria | collected 2013
GAGGCATCTCTTTATGTTTATAGACCTTGCAAGACGGGGTTTGCTAATTGCTTACGGTTTAGTTCGCCTGTCTATTTTAGTAGGTGTTTTAAAAATCAGTATGGAGTAACCCCTCAAAATTATAGGAAAAGTTCTAGAAATAATTCTATGGAAAAAGGCGTCTAATTTTTAGACGCCTTTTTCCATAGAAATTATTTTTACCATCCAGGGTTTTGTCCTTTAGCCAAATCAGGATTTTTTTCGCATTCAGACAATGGGAATGGCCATAAGTAATCTCTTTCTGTCACAACACGTGTGTAATAAGCATTGTATAAGGCTATTCCATATACGGGGCCATTTAAAGTTTCAAGAAGTTTCCATCTTTTCATATCGCTAAAGCTATGTCCTTCAGCAGCAAGTTCTATTGTACGTTCGTGGCGCAAACGTTCAAAAACTTCCTCTTTTGTATTGGCTGCCATTTGTGGGGTACCGTTGTTGATTTCAGGCATATTTACTCCTTTTCTTGTACGTACTTTATTGATGTACTTCACTGCATTGTCTTTGTCAAAGCCAGATTCTGAGAAGATATAGCACTCTGCTAGCATTAGATATACATCTGCCAGGCGAATAAGTGGGAAGTTAATAGGGGTATCTGCACGGTTGTTTATTGCTCCATCCATATCATATTCTGCTACAAATTTCCGGAATGGATAGTATTCATAGTTTCCGTTGACACGTATGAATCCATTGGTCTCGTTGCAGATTCCGACTTCTTTTGTCATGACAAATTCTGTATCTTTAGCTTTATTGCTGACCCAACCTTTGAATTGAGTGTATGGAAGAATCACCGTTGACGCCATTCTTGGGTCACGATTTTCATACATGCTTAATAATTCAGCTCTGTGTGTTGTGTATTCTTTTACACTTTTATTGTCTTCGGTAAGTTTGGAGTAGAAGACTTCTTCTCGCATTGGGTATTCTTTTTTCTTTGTTTCTGTATTTTCAACAGCATCATTATAGGTTGGATATCCATTCCAGCCGTATGAGGCTTTTGCTTCTGTCCAGCTGAAAGGTGATCCATCTTTCCATTCATAAGAATCTACAAGATTGACCGAGGCCATTACATTGTTCCAGCAGCTACCAAATGCAGCTCTTGTTCCCATGTAGAAAGTGGTTGGCATACCGAAGTCCTGTCCAATTCCACCAATATTCTGTATGGCAAAAATCATTTCACTACTTTCGTCACCACCAGGTTTGAACAGGTCTGAATAAGGGTTCTCACCTTCTTCGTAGAGTTTATACACTCCTGCATATTGAGAATTTTCTGTTTCACCAATAAGTTCTCTGAAGCATTTCTTGGCTTCATCATATTTCCCAGCATAAAGAAGTACTTTCCCTTTTAGTGCAAGGGCAGCTCCGGATGTGGCTCTTCCTTTGTTGGTGCTATCCCATTCGACAGGCAGTTTCTTTATTCCTTCTTCAAGGTCTGTCAGGATAAATTGCCTTACAGTTTCAATGTCACTTTTGGGTTTGAGCATGCTCATAAACTCATCTTCTACAATGGTAGTTTCATCGTAGATAGGAACTCCTCCCCAAAAATCCATAAGAGTGAAATAATATAATGCACGCATGAACTTGGCTTCTGCCTTATACCGCTCTTTTAACTCTTCTGTCATATCACATTTGTCTACATTCTGTAAGACGATGTTGGCGCGAGAAATTCCTTCATAAAGTTTCTGGAATTTGTTTGTAACAAATCCTTCGCTACTAGTATAGGTGCCTCTTGCGATGGTGGCATATGAAGCTGGGTCGTAACCGCTGCCAACACCTCCTAAGCAATCAAAACCAAATTGTCGGCCAAAGACGTCTTTGTCTGTCATCAGGCTATAAACTCCCATCATGGCTTGGTCAGCATGGGCTTGAGTCTGGAAGAAAGTAGTAGAATTTAATTGATCTTCCGGAAAAACATCCAAATCATAACATCCTGTGGTGAATGCCATTGAAGCAGCTAAAACTGCAATTAATTTATATTTTTTCATAACATCACCTCTCAATATATTCTATATTAAGTATATATTGTTAATAATTGTTTTTCAAGGATATTTTTTCGAAATACAATAAAATAATATTGAAATACAATAAAATAATATTAAAATCTAGAAATTCTAATTATACTTTTATTAAAACTATTAACTACAGCTCCTATTTATTGCCCTAAATGTGGTAGCAAAATGTTTGAAAAAACCTAATAATAAAACTGGAGAAAAATTTTTAGTTGCTCAAACTTTCTTGCATTAGATTGTAGACATAGCAAATCAATAAACTATAAAATTATTTTAAGGAGTTAACTATGTATAAATGGAAACACTATTAGTCTGTGCTAAACAAATATCTAATCTACTAAATTTATCTTCTATAGATTCTTTATCTATATCATTATTCATTATTTGTACTGTTTCTATTAAATCTTTTGGCTTTATTACTGCATTTAAGAATGAAATTAATATTCTTGGATTATTTTCATTTCCAAATATTCTTTTGACGACTAGGTCGAGATGATTACTCATCTTTTCCCGTCTAAGAACCGTACGTGAGTCTTTCAACTCATACGGCTCAAGCCTTTGTAAACGCTCATTTTTCATATTCACGCCAACCTCTCTTTATAATTTTGGATTTTCATACAGTCCTTATGAACCATAATCATTTTACTAATTTTGTCTTTACTATCTGATTTATTGTCTGTGTACATCATTCTTCTATCTTCTGCTATATCCATAGATTCATTACATAAAGGACAATAGCCTTTTTGTTTAATCCATAGTTTTTTCATATTTCCCGATAGCTTTAAACACCCCATTCTATATTTGCGTTTTTCAAAGTATTCTAAGTCAATAAACGGATTTTTATCAAGTTTTAATCTATGATTTCTTATAATATTCTTGTCACTCATTTTCTTTAATGTTAGAGTGTCACCAAATATCCAATTTCTATTTCCATGACTTTTAAAATACCTACTCTTGACCCATTTATTCCCTTTATTGGGATGTCTTCTTTTACACCATTTCCATAGCATAAGGTATATTATGTGGTCAACCTTCTGAAATATTCGTTTTGACACTGCTCCTTGATGGTAATTACTCCACCCTGTAATTATTGGATTTAATTGTGCAATTAACAAATCTTGATGTATTGATTTATTACTGTTTATAACATCTCTGAGTTTTGAAATAACAGATTTGATAGACTTTGTCGATGGCTTTATAAGTAATTTACTATTGTACTTTCTAATATTCCAGCCTAGAAAATCAGCACCTTCATCGATATTGGTTATCAAAGTTTTTTCATCTGATAATTCTAACCCTCTATCCGCTAAAAACTCTTTAACTAACGCTTTAGCTTTAATTGCTATTTCTTTAGTTCCTGCTGTTATGATAAAATCATCAGCATAGCGAATCAAATGCACTTTTGCCCTTTTCCTTCCTTCATTTTTATGCCTTTTAAAATTATCTTTCAATAATTTATCAATTCCATCTAAAGTGAAATTAGCCAAGCAAGGGCTTATAATTCCACCTTGTGGAGTTCCATTATCGGTAGAGAATCTAAATCCATTATGTATAAACCCTGCTTTAAGAAAGCTTCGTAAAATGGATTTGTCCATTGGTACATTATCAATTAACCAGTCATGAGATATGTTATCAAAACATCCTTTGATATCACCTTCTAGAATCCAATTAGGAGAAGTTTTCCTACTATAGTTTATAAATAACTGCTCTCTTGCATCAGCACAACTTCTTCCTTTTCTGAATCCAAATGAAGTCTTGTCTGCAAGAGTTTCAACTACGGGTTCTAATGCCATTAAATAGAGTGCTTGCATTGCTCTATCATACATAGTCGGTATCCCTAACGGTCTTAGTTTACCATTTTTCTTTTTAATATGAATTCTTCTTAATGGCTTTGGTTTATATTTGCCTCTATTGAGTGATATCGCCAATTCATATTTCTCTTTACCTGTGCGTAATATTACATTGTCTACTCCAGGTGTTTTCTTACCTTTGTTTGATGTAACTCTCTTAACTGCTAAAAGTTTAGCATAATAAGAATTAACTAATAATCTTTGTAAATCTTTAATTAATTTCCAATTTTTATTTAGAGATGCTTTTACAATTCTAGATTGAATCTTATTAATAAACAAATTAATTTCATTCCAATCGATATTGTCCCAGATTAGGTTATTATTTATATTCATTTGTTTATCCAAGTTTGCTGTCTGTTATAGTACAGTCTACTTGCCTCCCTTGTTCGTAAGTATCATTCTATCATCATAATCAAAGACCATGATATAAGTCTGCACCCTTTCGGGTTACTCCAAATCTTGAAGAGCTATATTTTCTATTACTGAAAATCATTCGCTTTTTATATCTTCCTCTGCCCTCTACTGTCCAACTTTTGTTGGATATGTATAGGGTTTACCAAGTTCTGTGTTAAGACCAATTCAATTTACCTTAGAGCCTGTCTATAGTCCGGGAGCGACAGCTACTTCACATTCTGCGTGTTCAAACATAATGCGTATGCTCCATACCTTTTGGCTTAAGCGTATCAATCCCATTTCGCTTGCTCGACTTTACGAACCTTACAACAGTTTGAATAATCTGCTCATAGTAAATTATTTATGCTTGCAGTAGATAGCGTAGGGATTACCTATTTTCCTGCTTTGTCCCAGCAGCTTAGCACACTACCGTTACCAGTAATGCACCTGCTGGTAGCATTATTTCAAGCAGCTGAAATAGTCCGAAGGGCTTATTATTGCCTTAGACAGCTCCTAACACAACTTCTTGTCGCACAAAGACAAAATCGACCTTTGGACCTAATATTTCTAGTCTTGTCACTATAAATCAACACCTTTTTTAATTAATATTCTATCTATATTATACTATATTAATTATTCTTATCATCTTTTTTATATTATAATAACCATTCTTTAATCCGATTTACTATAATATCATTTTCAGATATATCTAAACTAGAACATTCATCAGAAAACTCCCTATATAAATCTTTACAAATCTCAACTTCTAATATAGTTTTATCTTTATTTCTATTCTTTCTCTTTTTTAATCTCATCTTTTTAGAATTAGTTTTTATATATACTTCATTATTAGAAACATTTTTAATGCCTAAATAAATTTCAGCTTCTTCCTTTGTAGCAAAACCTTTATATTCAGCAGGATATCCCAAAACTAAATCTTTACATTCACTCCAAGTTTCCACTATCTTATTTTTAGTATTTCCTTTACCCTTTTTTATTGCATAAAATCTCTTCTTCGCCATTAACATTACCACCTTATCTATATACATAACTAATATCTAATTAAATTCATTATACTTTTATATAATATCCTCGTAAATGAATATAATATATTAAACTAAACTAAAATAAAAGTAATTTACATATATTATAATACATATTTATTGATATTTAGAAATATATTTTAAACATTATATATACTTTATTTAACCCCTTCGCTCACAAATTATTTTCTAATTTATACTTGACATCAAAGCCATAATCATTTATGGCTAAGGTGAGTTAGGAAACGGCTCGCTCCCCCCCTCGCAGTACATAAAGTAAAAAAATTACATACTGCGAAGGGGATAAGCAAACGTACTTTATGGCTCGGAGCCATTGAGGTATCCGTGTCGCATTTATCCCGTGGCTTCCAACCACTATGTGTATCAAACTTGCTTAGGTCTGGTTTTATCAAGTATACTACCATGTAACTCTACACACACCCCTAGGAGCTAATGCAAACTCCACCAGGACAGGCACTCCACTACTAAGAAACTATCTTAAATAGCTTGTCTAAGAAAATAGCCTTACCATCTAACGGAGCTGTTATCGGTGGTGAGCCGACCAGTTTTTTATAGTGTTATTCCTTTAACCACTTACCTATTTTTATAGGATTTTTCTTTATTTAATTATTTGCTCAACAAAAAAAACTCTTAGGTACAAATACCTAAGAGTTTATATATTAAAACTTATGTTATATACAATAAAAATCTAATTCAAATACATTTGTTCATTTTTGAACTATTTTTTTTGAATTTTGTCAACTTTTTTATATTGATTTAACATCTTCAATATGCTAGAATATAAGCATAAATTGAAGTTAAAGTTCCAACACTCTGCTATTTGGTATTCCCGTACCAGATTTCAGTTATATAAATTAAAATGTTTCCCGACATTTTAATTTATCGTTCGGACTTAAAATATGAGAAGATTAATTTCTTCTTTTTTCTAAATTATATTATATTTTATAAATTAATACAATATAATTTGGAGAAAAAAAGCAGTAAATTTTAAATTTACTGCTTTTTAACTATTCATTTATTTTCTTATTATATGTGATTTATCAATTCTTATTTTGCCACAAAAATTATATTTTACTTAACTCTTCTTTTATTTTATCTCGTATTAATTTGCCATTTTTATAATCATCTACTGATTTATCGTATTTATTTTTATATTCTTCAATAACTTCTTTAAAACAATTTTCCTTAACAACCCTATTATATTCTTCCTTAGCCTTCTTCATTTGCAGGTATAATATTTTTACTCTCTCAGAGTATTCTTCATAAATATTAGGTTCAAAGAATACTATCATCTTTTCAATTTTTTCTTTTTGAAAAATAATCTTATTTAATCTCTCTTTATCTTGACTTTGGATCACTATTCCATTCAATAATTCAATTAGATTCTTCACTTCATCTGCAAATCTGAAAACATCACCTTTACCAAAGCTACTTCCAGTTATTCCCAAAAACTTTTCCCTCCTATTTCCCTATTCTTTATATAGGCTCTTATGAGCCTATATTAGCTTCTATTAAGTAAATTTTATAGTATGGCTTATTTCCTAATTTATCTTTAACTATATTAATTCCAAATTCATCATTATTTATCTTTTTAAGAGATTTTTCAATTTGTCCATCGGTCATTTCTAAATTCAGAGTTTCAAATACTAATATCTCTTTTCCAGTTATTATTTCCGCTGAATATTTTTTATTATTTTTTTCTCCAACTTCAATATATCTTTCTAGTATATTTTCTTTTTTATTTTCAAACTCTTCATCTATATTTAATTTATCTTCTTGCTCTTTTTCTGTATTAATAAACTCATCTATATTAGATACTATTTCTGTCTTTTGATTAGCTTCTTCATTATCTATTTGGATTTTATTTATTTTTGCATTTAAAACCTGTATCTTTTTATTATTAATAGATAAACTTGTTTGTAATATAAGTATAATTACTACTAAAATTATTATTGTAATTTTATATTTTTTGCCATCTTTTAAATACTTCATTCTACTTCTCCATAAACTTTCGTATTTTCAATATATTAAAATAAAAATATACCTGGAATAAATAAATTTATCCTGGTATATTTTTAACTTAATCCGAATATTTTTACATCTTTATTTCCTTTTCTTTTGTTTTTGTTTTTAACTTGTCCATACTTGCTAAATGTAAATCTTTCTCTTGCTCCATTTGATACTCTATAAGATTTAATTTATTAGCTTCAATTGTTACATTATTTATATTAGAACCAATCCACTCACTACTATCTATTTTTACTCCAGTTAAATCAGCTCCCCTTAAATCAGCAAATACTACACATTGTGTCATATCTGCACCTTTAAAATTGGCATCTCTTAAATCTAAATTAATTAATCTCATTCCACTTAAATTTTCATTTTCTAAATTTAATTGCTGTCCTCTAAGACCATTACTTTTTACCCATTCTTCATGCTCTCTTATTTTTCTCCAAATCTCTTTTTCTTTCTTTTCATCTCTCATATCTAATTTCTCCATTTCTATTTCATTTTTTAAATCTTCAAACTTATCATTTATAAGTTTAAAGTCACTATCCATATATTTTTCATATACATTATCCAATAACTCTAAATCTTCAATTCCCGTTTCAATAGATATCATTGCTCTTACAAAATCTCCATAATTTTCTTTCATTAACGCTTCTATATTATTTTTAATTATTTTAAAACTTATCTCTTCTAAATCCCTATCTGTTAACTTCCAATCATCACTTTCAACACTTTTTTCTTCTAAATCTTTCATAATTTCTTGCTCCTTTATTCTATATAAGCTTTTATCATACTCTATATTTTCTTTTATCCTATATAAATTTTTATTATCATCAATGTATATTAAATTATCTAATTTATAATCTGTACCAATATAAACATCTCTATATTTCCCTTTAACTTTCATTGCTACTACTTCATTTTTTATACTTAACTCTTTTTCATTTTCTAAAAATATATTTGAGTCATTTTCATTTATTATTTTTTCTAATTCATCTCTAGTAATTTCATTTATAACAACTCTATCTTTTCCTAGAAAATTTCTTAATTTTTCATCTTTTATTTCTTTCTCTACTATATTTTCATTTTCTAATAATAAAGAATTATCCTTATTATTAATTAATGTTTCCTCTATAATTTCAATATACTCTTTTACTGTTTCTCTAACTTCATTTATCAACTTCTCTTTGTCCTTCAGCTCAACACCCTTAGTCCAATTCTTTATATATCTAAATGAATACTCTGATGTATCTAATCCAAAATAGCTGCATACTGAATATGCAGACATTTCAGCTTGAAACTCCTTTTCGTTTGTAGTATAGTTATCTCTTGTTTCTATTGTATGTAACTTTGCATGAGCCAACTCATGTATTAAAGTTTTGACATTTTGTAATTGAGTATTTCTAGGATTTAAAGCGACTTCTTTTGTTAATGGATAACTAACTCCTTTTACTGCTCCTAATTCTCCTTTAGGCTCTATAATTCTAACTCCTATTTTCTTTGCTATATTTTCCATAGCTTTATACATCAAATCATAATTTTGAACTTCTCCATCAAGCCATCTACCAGGGAATATCTTAGGTAACTCTTCTGCTTTTGCATTAGTTTGAGAAACTTCAAAAACATATCCTTGATTAAATATTAACTTACCTTTTCTTACTTCTATTTCTCCTTGCTCTATTAATCTTTTTTCTTCAGGAGTTGCTTTGCTTAATTTAACTTCTTCGCCTTTTTCATTAATAAAATAATCACTAAGTTTATTAGGAACTAATATTTTTATTCCCTTTTCCCCTTTATTAACTGTAAATCCTTTCTCTTTCCAAAAAGCATATGAACCAACTGCCAATGCTCCTTTAAATTGCTCTTGAATTAGAAAAGTATTTCTAAATGAATAGTTATAAAATTTACTCATATAACTAGCAAGTTCTTTGAAATGCTCTGGAGCTGTGAAGCAATTTTCTATTCCTTCATTAGCTTTTTTCAAAAGCTCATTAACTTCTTTTTCTTTATCTTCTTTTGATTTTTTATTATATGTTTTTTTCATTTTTTCTTTCTCCTTTCCTAAAAAATTTAATAATAAAACACCAGGTATTTTACCTGGTGCTAATCTACAATATTTTCATTTACAACTTTAGTTTCTAAATCATACTCAACGATCATTGTTTCTCCATCTTCATCATTTAACTCTGCCTTTATTGATGATACATAATCTTTTGAAGCTTTAACTATAACATCTTTTTTTTCAACACTATTATATACTTTTAATTCAGTATCACTTAATGCTTCTATTACTATTCCTAAATTGTTAAACATAATTCCTCACCCCCCTTAAAGTTTACATAGAATGAGAATATTCAATTTCTCTTTGTAATCTCTCATAAGCTAATTCATTTTTTATTTTTTCAAAGTCTTTATCAAATACTTTCTTTAATCTTTTTATATCTTTTGCCGTTAATACTAAATTGGTATATGAATAATTTTTTATAAAACTTTTATTATCATTTTTCTTAATAACTTCAGTTTTTATTTCTCTAAGAAGTGCATTTCCCATTCTATAATATAATTCATCTATCTTATTTTTCTTATAATTTTTATAAAAATGTTTTTCTCCTTCCCCATAGACTTCCTTTAAATATTCTTCCTCAGCATCTAAACTTTTAATTAATTCTTCAAAATCATCTTTCTTATAATTTTTTATATAGTAAGAAGTTAATTCATCTAATAACGGTTTAACTTCATGAAGAGAATTATATCCATACTGCCATTGTCTTTTATCTTCAGGTAATTTTTTTATTATCTCTGTTACTAATCTCTTCATTTCTATATCTTTATTAAAAGATATTTCTTTCTTACCATTAATAATATTATTTCTCATAATATCATTAATTTTCTTTTGCTCATTACTCCTATCAATAATAGTATTAGCAAATTTACTCTTCATTCTATATAGATTTTTATATTGCATAAATCCATCTTCCTTAGTATATCTTGTAGGATTTAATTCTACACTTGCAATGTGAATATGGATATTATCTGTATTAAAGTGCATCGAAGCACTCCAAATTAAACTATCAAAATTTTCTCTTTCTATCATTTCTGTCATGGAATTTCGTACTGCTTCCATTAATCTCTTTTCATCTAATGCACCTGTTATCCTATCATACATTCCATGTTTCTCAAGCCATTCATTATCAAAACTAAACACATCTTGCCACATAAAACTTCCATTTTCTTGTGCAATAGAAAAACATCTTTTTAATTTTTTACTTTCATCTTCACTCAAAAAATCTCTATCACTTGTAAATAAATTTCCACACTTTTTAGGATTTCCCATATAATCATTAAATAGCGAATATTCATCAAGTTTATAATTTCTTACTGCTTCCTCTCTATCAATATAATTTATATAACTTGAAAATTTTTCACTACTTGACTTAACCCATTTTCGTTTATGAACTATTCCTACCATATTTCACCTTAATATTTTCTATCGAACCCTTTTACTATTTTTGCTTCTTTTCTCTTATCAACAAGTTCACTAGCTCTAGTTAATGCTGGAGCAATAACATCTTCTGTTGTTGCTAACCTTCCATACTCAGAAATTACAAAAAATCCATTAATCATTTCTAATAGTATTTGAGTATTTCTATCTGTATCATTACTAGCTTTCTTAATTCCTTTAAAATCTAATTTAATTTGTTCTGATACTTCCTTCGCTATTAATTTAATCATAGCTTCAGTTGTAATGTCTGAATTTTGCCTATGCTCTCTAATTATTAGATCTAATGCTTCACTATTATATTTTAAATTGTTCTTATCTTTAACTTCTTCTATATACTCAATATTTTTTTCTGTTACCCAATAATGTTTTTCTTTTCTATTTGCCATTAAATTTCACCACTTTCTTTTTTAATATTTAAAAACTTAAACAGTTCTTTTATTATTTTTAAAAACATTTTATTATTACTATCAATCTCTTTTTTAATTTCTTCAATATCACTTTTTATTTTTTCTGATACTTCTTTTGTTATAACTTTACTCATATCATCTGTTGTGATATTAGAATTTTGTCTATGCTCTCTTATAATTAAATCTAATGCTTCACTATTATATTTAAGATTATTTTTTTCTTTAACTTCTTCTATATATTCTAAATTTTTTTCTGTCATTTTATATTCTTTTCTTATTCTTGCCATATTAACTAATCCCTCTTACTTTTTATTAAAGGGCTTTGCCCTCGCTTCGCTCACCCATAAACTTTAAAAAAGTTTAATCAAATACCAAAAATGAATTATAAAATATCTTCAATGGAAATTACCCCTGTAGATATTTTATAAGAGCATAAAGAGAAACTGTCCCCAAATTCTTTTGGGAGCTAGGCAAAGCCTAGCGTTTCACAGGGTACAAAATCTTTCCCAAACCTCCCATATCACGACATACAAACGCCATATAAACGCCATATAAACGCCCGTATCACGACATATAAATTTATCTATAATCTTGCTTCTTTTCTTCAAGTTTATTGATTTTTTCTTCAAGTTCTTTTATACTATTTTCATTTTTTCTTATCCCATTTTCTAAATTTGCTATAGATGTTTTATTTGAACTTATAGTATTTTCTGTAGCTTCTATTTCACTTTCTGTTTGATATTTTTTATCTTCTTCAAGTAAATTTATTTTATTATTTATATCTTCTATCTTTAATCTTTTATCTGATATATCTAAATTTAGTTCCTCTATTTTCGATTTTATATCATTAATTTCATTGTCAATTACTTCTTTTGTATATTCATTTCTACTCTTCTTTTTTAAAGTATCATCTATTTTTATATCTCTTATATCCGAATAAAATTTAACATATTTATTATCACTAACCTCACTTTTTTCTTTTATAGTTAAAGATAAAGCTTCCCATGTTCCACTTATTTCTGTTGTTATAATATAATCACTATAAGTTATTTGTACTACTTCACAAGGTATTACTTCTGTTGGATTATTTTTTTCTCTTATAGTAAAATCTAAATCTAAATCACTATTTAAATTATTTTCTTTTAATTTTATTGTAAATTGTACTAAACCATTATTAGGATTATATTTTCTATCTTTTATTGAAAAAGCAATATTATTAAGATACATTTCTTTATTTATTTCTGTAGTAATCAAATTTAATTCTTTATTAAAAAGTAAATTTGATGAGAAAAAAAATAAAGCTCCCAATACAAATATTGAAGCTAAAAAATAATAAGGAACAGTTTTATTTTTTTCTATTTTTCCTTTTACAATATCAACTTTTTCTTGCATTTCATCTCTACTTATCATAAGATCACCAAACTTTCTTTTATTAAATTTAAGTTATTTCACAAAATTATTATTTAATATTCCCTTAATTTTTCTCACTCTTTTAGTTAACTATTCTTCTTACTTTGCCATTAAATTTATCTTTATAATAACCACTTAATTCAGAAACTGTTACTCCTGTTGAAGTTCCATCATGTAGAAATTTATTATCTCCAAGATAAATTCCAATATGTCCATCAACTGTATATGTGTCAAAAAAGATTAAATCTCCCCTTCGCATTTCACTTGCATCAACTTTTTGTCCCATATTAACTAAAGAAAATGTAACTACACTTGCTCTATCTCCAAGTTGAATACCAGCACTTGCATAACAATAATGAACGAATGAAGAACAATCAAATCTACCCGCTATTACATCAGCTTCTGTTCTTCCTCCCCCCCATACATAAGGTGATTTTCCTACCCACTTCATACCAGCTTCGATTACTGTTTCTATTATTTGATTACTACTTTGGTTTAATCCAGCATTTCTAAATTCCATTGCATACTGAAAAACTTTATTAGGATAATTAAACTGTGCATTATCTAAATCTACTTTCATACCATAAGATGGACCTCCATTATAACAAGCAAAAATTCTCCTTAATGTTTCTCTAAAATCACTATCATTTTCATCACTATTCCATTTCACTAAGTCCATATTTTCATTGTTATTATAATTAAGCTTAGGTACTTTACTTTGCTTATACAAAACATAATTACCATAATATCTTATCTCATAAGCTCCAGCAAAAATTTGAGCTCTTGGGTCATTTAAAAATATATTCCACATTTCTTCACTATCATTAAATGTATATCCATTTGCTAAATATATCTCTCCTAATCCCATATCAATTAAATATTTCCACAAATCTTTTCCACTTGATGGGTCTACTTTTTGTATTTGCATTATTCCATATGCACCTCCATAGGAGGTATTTGGATTAAAATTACTTTCTTGTTTTGCTACTGCTGCTAAACACCAATTAGGTATATTAAATATAGTAGAAGCTTCATTAAAATAATTAACATATTCTTGTGGTACTCCAGCTACTCCTATGTCAGTTATCATTCCACCACTTCCATTACTGCTTATAGAATTTTGATTTATTATAATAGATATAGTTGCTGTTATTAATAGTAGAGTAATTATCGTAACTATATTGAATGATAAAATTATTTTTATGCTACTTTTTAATAACTTTTTTTCTTTAGACAAACCTATCACTCATTTCTACTAAAAATTATTTTTAAGAAAAAAGATGTCCCCGTAGGACACCTTTCTATTAATCAATACTATATTCAACAACTCTATAATCATCATTTATTTTTAATAATTTAACCTCATAACTATCATGACCATCATTTGATATTTGGTCATACTGATCTATCGTACTCCAACCTACCCTTACATTAAATATAATATAATCATTATCATACTTATTCTCAACTTCATAAGATTCAACTTCATCTATAATACATTTTTTTATACTTTCATTTTTACCTAAATACATATATAATGATTCAACTTCTTCTTTAAGTGCATCTGCTACATACTTTACTGCTAAATCTACTGTTTCCTTTGGCTTTTCTATATCAAAACTTGTAATTGCTTGTACAAAATTCTCTGCTACATTTTTAGCTTTAATTCTCTCTTTTAGAGAGAATTTACTTTCACTTAACAACTTATTGTTATATCTAATTTCTTCGTCAGTATTACCTGAGCCTATACTTGTTGTAAATCCTTCTTCTACTACTATATCCTCTGAATTTACTTGATTATTTTTATCAAAGCCTTCTAAGGCATCATCTAACTGATACTCATTATACTCTTCTTCATCTTTCTCATTAAAACTATTTGAATTTTTATCTATCATTTGAGATGTATTCTTTTTTTCCTCATTTATTTTTTTATAATTTTTAATTCCAAACCCTACACCGATAGTTATAAAAATTGCTATTGCTCCTATAATTAATAATTTTATTTTTTTACTATTCATATTAAGCACCTCCAGCAAATAATTTCTTTTCTTTATCTGTAATTTCTATATTTAATTTAATATTCTTGTATCCATTTATAGCTAAAATACATTCTCCCTTTTTAAAAGTTGGTATTCTTTCTATTTCACTTTCTGTTATTTGCCCTGCAAATATTTCTTTAAGAGCTTCTTTAGAGTTATTATCTTGTTGCATTATAAATTTATATTGAGTTAATTCAAATAAAGTTTTAATCTTATGTAACGCTTCACTACTAATATTTTCAGGAACAACATCTCTAATACTTTGCGTTGCAAACATAAGACCAGCAAAATATTTTCTAGCTTCTCTCTCAAATGCTATAGCATAATCAACTGCCATTAAATTATCTGAATTTATAAATTTATGAGCTTCATCTATTAATACAAAGAATTTTTGACTATCTTCAAAACTAACTTCTCTATTATCATATAATTTCTTTGCTACTGACCCTTTTTTTAAGGCATTATTCCATAGCATTGTCATTATGTTAAATGTTTGAGCGTTGAATACCCTTTTATCAAATTGTGCTAAATTTTTAATTTCAAAACTTACTATCTGTTCATCATAGAAGTTCTCTAATGTTGAATGTCCATTAAATAATTTTCCATAATCATCAACCATACTTCCTATATTAAGTTCTATATATTCAAGTCTTTCTCTCTTGGTATCTGATAAAGTTCTTTTAACTATTTTCTTTTCAAAATCTTCATAAAGTTCTTTTCTTATATACTCCAATAAATCTTCCATTATTGGATATTCATTAGCCTTGTAAGTTGTTGCTCTACTAATTTCTATTCCATAATCTTTATAAAACTCTCTTAATATCCTTTCAAACTCTCTTACTTCAGTCTGTTCAGCATCTGGAGCAAGGCACCTATAAATCATGCTTACTTTATTTAAATGGTTCATATAACTTTGTTCTTCTAATACTTCATTGGTATCTTCATCAACAATAGTCGCAAATACTTGAAGTAAATTTATAATTCCATCAGTTCCATCTAAAGCTATAACTTTACCTCCTCGTTCTATTACCAAATCTCTGAACTCACCTGCTATATCAAATACCCTAACCATATCCCCTACTATAGATGTATTTTTTAGGAGTTTCTTTAATAAAGTCGACTTACCAGCTCCCATAAGTCCAACTACTAAAGCATTATATGACTTTCTAAAATCATTCATTGTAAATATATTAAAAAGTACATTTCCACCAGTTCTAGTTGTACCTAAATACATTCCAGTTGGATCACTTAACTCCGTAAAATGAAATGGATAACCACCCCCTAAATAAATAGAAGGTATTGGCTCCCCAACTCTTTTATTTCTAAAATAACTTTGATTAGTTGCACTCTCAAATAATGATTTCCACTCATACTCTTGTTCATTAATTAATACTGCACCTCTATATCCTTTATTTTTTATAGCTTCTAATACTTCTTTAACTTTTATATCTAATTCTTCTAATGTTAAAGCTGATACATAATATCTAATAGTTACTAGCTTAATAACTTCTTCATGTTGAGTTATGTCATCTACTAACCCTTGTAGTTTTTCTACTTCGGCTGAAGCCTTTATCCTATCAATATTAGTTGCTGCATCATCTATTCTTGTATATTGCTCTGATATAGACCTTTCTATCTGCTCTAAGATTTTATTTTGATTTTCTGTTGAAATATCAACTGTTACTATTACATTTGATAAATCTGTTAAATCTTCAAGCCAAAAATTCTCTACTCTTGTTTTAAATTCATATATTCTTATACAACTCTCATATCCATCACCTTTTATTATTGCTCTATCTGAAAAGCTAATTCCACCTACTGGCTGAATAGCCTTTAATAAATATGGATTGTATTCTATCTTTTTTCTTAACGCCATATTCTCCACTCCATTCCTATTTTTAGTAAAATAAAAAGATACTAAATTTAATTAGTATCTTTTAAAAATCTCATTTTATTTTAAATTCTCAATTATTCCTCTAATATCAGCTTCTCTATATCTATTGTTTTCTGTTGTCCAAGCAACTGTCATATTCATTTTCTTTAATAATTCAATTAATTCATCAATATCTTCCACCCTTGCATTAGTATACATATATAATTTTCTAAGTGTTTTAACCTGAGGACTTCCTACAGATAATCTTTTTTCTCCTATTAATACAGTTTTATCAGCATCATCAATAATATTTAATCTGTTAACAATATTACGATTTTTTCTTAAAATTTCTATTTTCTCACTTATATTAGTTTCTTGTGGAATAGCTCCATTAAGCTGATAAAGAAAATTCATAAAATTAAAATCTCCACCTGTGTATTCTAATTGTAATTCTCTAATAAAACAATTTTTCATTTCTTTATCTATATAAGCCTTAAATATACCTTTCCTATGATTACCATATAATTTAATTTTTTTCATAACTTTTGTATTTCTCATATATAAGAATAGCATATCTTTAGATTCTTTATCTTCTTCTGATAAAAACATCATAAACAAAAATCTACCTTTACCCACTTTTAAATCAAATGCTAATGCTTTATCTAATGATTCTAAAGCTGAAATATACATATTGTTCAATCCACTAAAATCAAATTCTATTGCCATATATTAATCCGCCCCTAAAAATTATAAATTCATTAATTAATATTATAGCATAATTTGTAAATACCGTATTGTTCAATTTTGAAAGACCAAACTTCATTGTTTTATTTGCAATATATTTAATTTTTATTACTCATTACTTCTGTATTCCAATTTTCACAAAAGCTTTTAACTTTCTCTTCATCTTCAGAATAAAACTTAATATCATCATCAATCACTATATCTTCTTTTACATAGCATATTATACAAGTACCATCATTTTTATCTAATTGTGCAAAATACATAACTATTTATCCTCCTATTTATCCCATAATATTTTTTTATTTTTCATAACTACTCCCATATAGCTTTTATCTAGTTAATAAGTTTTGTGTTGGGGTTATTTAACTTAAATAATATTTTTAGCTTCTTTTCTACAGTTAATGGAATAAGTTGAACAGCTATATTTTGACTTCTAAATAATGTTCTCTTAATACTTTCCTTCTCTTCAGTATCTTTAATAAATATCATGATATAAAATTCTCTATTTTGTCTAGTTGATTCTAAGTACACCAGTTGTTCTAACTCTTCTATTAATTCATAATAATATTTTTTATTATCACACTCTTTTATTTTCTTCTTGATAAACTCTTGTTGCTTTAATGTATTAACTGGAAAATTCATAGTTATTAGTTTTATATCAAATGGATATGATCTTAAAAATGCTATAAAATTATATATATTCAGTGTGGTTTCAACATCAGTTAACGAATATATATCTTTACTATCAATTTGAAATATATCTAAATATCCATTTTTCATTATTATACTGTCGTCATCATCAACATCTACAAATCCTAATAAATCCTTAGTAGAAGCTAATACATCTTTGTTAGCTTTTCTTATTTCTTTTAACTCTAACTTTTTCTGTTTCTTTTCCTCTTTCTTTATCTTTTTTTCTTCTTTTGTTAGTTTTACTTTTATATTATTTTTCTCCTTTTCTATTTTAATATCATCAAATTTTCTTACTACCACTTTTTAATTCCTCCCAAAATAATAGGAATGGTATTTCTACCACTCCTATTCTCTTATATAAGCTTTTCTGTTTCTAACTAAAGCATAATATATGCTTTGATACTTTCTTCTCTTTGGATTAATTGAACTATTACTCCTAAAATAAAGTCCCATAATAGCCATAAAAATATAATAAAAAGTTCTTAATGGAGGATATACTAAAAAATTTAATATCCATACAACACACATAAATATTCCCATAAAAACTAAATCAAAAACATATAAGTTTTTTGTTAATTTAACTGATGACGAAATTTCCTTTGGTAAAACGTATGCCATTATTTCTTCCTTCCTTTCTTGCCTTTATTTCTATTTTTAACATCCCATTTACTTGTAGTATTGTATCCTAGGCTATAAGCTCTATTAATGTTATCAACAAATCTTGAGCCTTGTACTTTATCTTTCATATATTGTCCAATGGTTCTATCTTCCATTTGTCCCTTAACTTCTTTTCTTCCAGCATTGTTATTTTCAGAGTTATTTTTATTATTTGTAGATTCATTACCTTTATTATTTGATACTACATTTGTTTTATCTTCAGTATTAGATTTTATCTCCTTAGTATTTATATTTTCTGTTGTATTTCCCCTTCCTACACTATCTGTATTATTTTTATTTATAGAATTTCTTGAATCTCCTATATCTTTAACTTTATTCTCTGAAGCATTTAAATTACTTGCATTATTTTTAAATGACTTCATTCCTTCTTGTACAGTCTGTCCTTCTGAGGCATTTATTTTATTGCCTTCTATATTATTTGTACTAAAATCTTTATTTGGATTATTTCTTAGATTTTCTATGTCTTTAAATTTATCATCTAATGAACTTACATTACTTCCATTATTTTTAAATGACTTCATTCCTTCTTGCATAGTTTGTCCTTCTGAGCCATTTATTTTATTGCCTTCTATATTATTTGTACTAAAATCTTTATTTGGATTATTTCTTAGATTTTCTATGTCTTTAAATTTATCATCTAATGAACTTACATTACTTCCATTATTTTTAAATGACTTCATTCCTTCTTGCATAGTTTGTCCTTCTGAGCCGTTTATTTTATTGCCTTCTATATTATTTTTACTAAAATCTTTGTTTGGATTATTTGTTGAACTTTTTATGTCTTTGAATTCATCACCTGGAGAATTTAAATTACTTGCATTATTTTTAACTGCTTTTATTCCTTCTTGTACAGTCTTTCCATCTAATCCTTTTGATTCATTATTTTCTATGTTATTCTTACCAAAATCTTTGTTTGGATTATTTCTTAGATTTTCTATATCTTTGAACTTATCATTTAAGGAATTTAAATTAGCTTTATTATTTTTACTTGCTTTCATTTGATCTTGTAAGCTTTCTCCAACTAAGATTCCTACTTTATCTCCATTTTTATTTTTCGTATTAATATCATTATCTGAATTATTTTTAAGTTCTTCTATATCCTTAAATTTATTATTTATAGTATTTAAATCTGCTTCATTATCTTTACTTGCTTTCATTTGGCTTGGTTGACTATCTACAGTTTTATCTTGCTTTTTAATATCTGAATCATTTTCTTTATTAGGTATATTATTTTTATCTTTTCCTGCAAACATTCCTGACATAGCTCCACTAGCACCAGCCATGCCTAAAGCTAATCCATTTCCTAATTTAGGTACTACTCCAGCTAATAATTTTCCTGAATTTAATGCTCCCTTTGCTACTCCATATCCAGCCATTAAAGTTCCCCATGAACTCTTTAACCCTGCATCTATTCCCAGTATTCTCTCAACTAAATTAGGACCATCTATAACCGCTATTGCTCCACCTACAATAAATAATATTTTTAATATCCCATTATTGCCTAATCCATTAGCAACAAGACTTTTAGTTATCCATGAATTATATAACATATACATATTAGTTAATACAGCAGTAATAAATATAACTATAAATATGGATATTATATGCTTTACCATTTCCTTTAATCTTTTACCATCACTTATATCAGCAAATGCTAGTAATGTTATAAAAAGTTTATTAAATGCCAACTCAAATAATAATCTTATAACTTTTAACATAATGCAAACAAATGCTATTCCAATAGCTCCAAGAGAGATGATTACTGAAATGAAATCAATATTATATCTATAATACATTTCATCTATTGAAAACCAACCCTTCTCTAACTTAACTAATTTTTTATCTCCATTTTCTTTAAAAATTATCTTTTTCTTAAATAAATCTGAATCTTTAACTTCGCTGGTATCAAGAGCTTCATTTATATCTATATTATATATACTATCTGCACTTATATTATTTTTTTCTCCTGCCAGGTTAAAATCATTATCATCCAAATAATATATATCATATAAGCTTTCTTTAACTAATGTATTTGTTAAGCTTTGATTAGAATTATTTATACTACTTATTGCTACTTTAGTTATATCATTCATCTTTGTCATAAAAGTTGAAAGTAATACTACTACTAATATTGAAAATAATATATTTGATGGTAATTCGTTTCTATTTTGTTGCCTGTTAAATATAATTCTAAATCCTAGTATACCAATTGAAATAGCAAGTATAGTCCAAACTAAAGGTTCATATTTATCTATTAATTGATTTACTTCCGAACTATTGAAAAATCCGTTTATTGTATATACTTTATTAGCCGTACTTTCTATACCATTCACTAATTTAGCAAGTAAGGTTATTAATCCCCAACCTAACCACCTAATACAACTTTCAAATACATTTCCTAATTCAAGAACTCCATTCTCAATTAATGTATAAAGTGTATCCAAAATTTCACCCCCTACTTAATCTCTTAATTTCTTCTTCTCCTATTTTTATATAAGCATTTAACTTTTCATTATTAATTTCATTTGCTACCTTATACAAATTACTCCACATGGAGTTTTCATTAAAAACTTCGATACCTTTCTTTCTCATTTCTATTTCTCGATTAATATTATCAAGGTCTTTAGGAGTAAATATTCTTCCTAGCTCTATAGCTTTGTCTTTTGCTTTATACTCATTAACTACTTCTTCAATTATTGACTTATTTGGTATACTATTTTCTTCTTTATCATCTTTAAATAGTATTAACTCTTTCAAATTCACATTTCTATGAAGAGTTGGGATTTCTTCATTTATAAGATTCTTTGTATTATCAAAGAAATCTCCTAAATATTCATATCTATATTTAAGAGTATGCTCTGCCGTATTAAAAATAGGAAATGGTCTAATTTTATTTCCTTTTATATCTCTTCGCTTAGTACCTCTAACAATAACAACTTCACCTTCTTCTAAGTGCATCAATTCATCTGTAGTTAGTAACTTTCTTCCATCAACACTTTCAGTTTGATGTTTAGTTGTATCAAGTATTTCTCCACTTCTTGAATAAGTTGTTATAGTTTTATCACCTAATAACTTTGAAAATTCTTCAGCGGTTTCTACTTCATTAGTAAATATATAAAACTTATTAGAACAATTTCCTAATATAGTTTTATAGTCATCTCCATATAATTTTTTTAATTGTGATATACCTTGAATGATTAAATTAAATTTAATATTTCTACCTAAACAAACAGTTATTATGTTAGCCATACTTTCTATGGCTGGCATATTACCAAACTCATCTAATAAGAAGATAACTTCTCTATCACATTTAGCAGGGATATTGAATGTGGCTTCTTTTGCTAAAACATAATATAATTGTCTAACGAATATACTTGCAATAACATGATTAGATGTATCATAATCGGGAACTGTCATAAATAAAGCTACTGGTCTATTATCTTCTGATTTAAAGCCTATATCTTTTAAATCTATAGAATTTTTAGATGTTAACTTTGCTATTTCATCCATAGTAAATATATTAAGCTCTGACATTGCAACACTAAATATAGACCCCCTAGCTTCTCCTTTAGAGAAGTTAGACGTTGCATACTGCATTTTTGCTACTGATTCTACTGGTAACTTTGAAAAATACTTATCTAATTCATTATTACCTTTAATATCTGTCTTAGAACCTAATTCCGATAACATATTAGCAACTGTATAAAGAGTTATTTTAGACTTTATTTTTTTAATATCTTTTTCTAAGTTACTTATTAATTTATCTTTATTTTTCTTATCACTATTTTCTAATTCAGCTATCTTTTTATAATATATCTTGCAATCATCAAAGCATTTTTCTGTAACTGCAAGAATTAAAGCATTAACTAAACTCATAGCTGAATTTTGCCAAAAAGGGTCTTTGGTATCTGGTTTATAATAAAGCATATGAGTTAATGTCTTACATAATCCTTGAGCTGTGCTATAGTCCTCTTTCTCATAAGCATCTATTACTAACTGAAGTGGATTATAACTCATTGAATTTAATGGATTTATTAAGTTTAAAACTTCTACTCTATATCCTCTAGCTTCAAGTATCTCTTTTGAAGCACCATACAACTCAGCCTTTGGATCATTGACCACCAACGAAGCTTTTTCCTCCGCTCTTGAATATAAATCAATAGTTGGAAATACAAATAATTCACCTTTACCACTTCTAGTTGTTCCAATAATAAGGTTATTTGTTGGACTATCATCAATATATAAAACTTCTCTCATTACCTTCTTACCATCTATTACAATATAATCTTTATACCCACGAGCAATTGGTATTCCACCTTTTCCGTTATATCCTCCCTGCTCTCTTTCCTCAATTGTTTCAACTTCATCAACACTTTTATATTGTTCATCTATTTCTTCCATAGTAGTAAATCTACTCGTACCTTTTTGTCCATCACTTATATCCTTAAATGATGCCCTAAAGTTAAAAATAAATTTAATCAATACTAATGTCATTATTCCATATGCTAATAAATACAATAATGGATACCCAAAATTAGGCATAAATAAGTTGAATAAAATATTAAATTTACTTTCTCCTCCTGCTAACATTAAAAACATTGCATCTATAGAGTTAGAAATTAAATTAACAAAAATAGTTACCAGTAAAAATACACCTATTATAAAAGATAATAGTATCTTTTTATCAGCTAACCGTTTTATTAATTTCATTTCTCTATTAGCTTCTTTTTCTTCTAATAAATCATTTAATTCTTTTTTTACATCTGAAATAAATTTCTTCATATATCCTCCTATAATAAAAGGGAAGATTAAATCTTCCCTTTTTTAAAATGTTATTTTTGATTCTAAGAAAGTGGCTATTGCAGAAGCACCTAATATAAAAATAAGCCCTACTCCTGCTCCTATGTACCAAGGTTTAGCCTTTCTTAATCCTTCAGCTCCTCCAAATATCTGTTGAAATCCACCTACTCCAAAAGCTATAGCTGCTCCAACTACACCTAAAATTTGCATCCATCCAATAAATTCATTCCCCATATTTGCTAATTGTTGTACAACATCCATTTATTTTTCCTCCTTAAATCTATCTTCTTTTACTATTTCTTCTACATCTATAAGATTTTCTTCACAAAATTTATTTAATGCTAAAGTATTGTAGTCTAATACTTTAAGAACTTTATCAAGTAGAATTTCATATTTTCCTTCATACTCTACTAATTTATCAAGATATAAAAATTGTCTTTCTAAATATGTTTTTAAAAACTCATTTCTACTTTTATATCCTAATTCTTTTGCTTTTTCATCAATTTTACTAATTGTTGCTTTTGAAATCCCTCTAATTTTAATTTCCACTCCAATTAATTACCTATTTCCTTTCTTAAATTTAAGCTTTCCTTCAATAACTTTGAATTTGTAAATATAACATTCCTATGTTGTTCATTTAACCATTCTTCATAAGTTTTGCCACTTGCTTCAATTACCGCAACTGCAATTTCTTTAATATCTTTATCAAGCTTTTCTCCTGCCATATAATCACCTCCCTTCAATAAAAAAGAACCTCTCGGCTATTGCCTGTCAGAAGTTCTTTTCCTAAAAATATATATAATAAAAAGGTGTTCCCGAAGAACACCTTTATCTAAATTAAAAGGTATCCCCAGGGGATACCTTTATTTTAATAAGTTTAAACTTGATAGTATTTCAGCCTTCAATGTTGCTTTCACTATTTCCGGCACATCAATTACTTCTTTTGATAACTCTTCAAAATTATTTATAATATAATCTATATTAATTTCCTCTTTACAACTTTTCTTGTATTCTTTCATAATAATTTTACTTATCACATTTACACATTCATTCGTAAAATATGGATCACCATTATTTTTATATGGAAATATAGATTCAGCTAATTCAAAAGCTTTAAATTCTGCTTTATTAATTTCATTCTCTTCTATTAATCTTTTTATTTCTTTAATCTCACTATTCACTTCTATTTTTTTATTCATTATTTTCACTCACTTTCAATTAATTGTATTTTTGAATTATTCACTACTTTAATTTTCTATTTATGATTTTATTTACGAACCTATTTTGATTTTTACTATGCTCTATCATTTCTATAAAATCATATTTTTTTCTGTTTTTAAAAGGGTTAAGTTGACTATTTTGACACTTTTGTTTTTCTATATATCTATCTGCCTTTCCCATATTACTTCCTTTCCAAAAGTGTTCCCTAGGAACACCTTAAGCTTCTACCGCACTACACATTAACTTACTCACTTTGTTCCGTTACTTAATATTCCGTTTGGTCTACTTTCTTATATTTCAAAATCACTAAAATTATTATCAACAAACTGCAACAAAACGTTATATAATAATATATTTAAACTTCTACACTCTCTTATGTATTCAGCTACATATATTTCATATGCTCTTATATGTTCTTCTTCTGTTAAGTTTATACTTACCCTCCCCCCCCTAGTTTTACTTGATGTACCATAAATTATTTTTTCTTTATTTAACCTTGGATTCTTCAACCAATCCTTTATTATTTGTTCTGCTAATTGATTATATCTTATTCTTTGTCTATGCAACCCATTTATAACTATATACTCTTCTAATTTTATTCTTATTTCCTCGGTAATTCTTATCGCTACCTTTATTGTCTCCATGTCTTTTCCTCCAAATATATATTTTAATTTTATTTACCTTATAACCTAAATAAAATAAGTATAAAAATACTTACTTTATTTAAGTTACCTAATAATAAAAGATGTCCTTTTGAACTGCCCCCTGTCAAGTAGACAGGGTAAATAATATAAAATTATGCTGCTAAGGTATGGCTTCTATATTCGATAGGAGCCATGCCTTTTAACTTCTTTTGTAATCTTTTTGTATTATAAAATTTTATGTATTCATCAATAGCTTGCTCAAGTTCTTCGAAGGTTGAAAACTTTCTTAGATAGTACATTTCAGATTTTAAAGTACCCCAAAAAGCCTCCATAGGTCCATTATCAATACATCTGCCTACTCTAGACATACTTTGTACTGCATTAATTGAATTTAATTTAGCTTTGAAGGTTTTGCATGTATACTGAAACCCGCGGTCACTATGGAATAGTGGCGTTGCCGTCGGATTAACTTCAATAGCCTTGTCTAATGTATCAAAAACTAATTTATTATTGTTAGATTTACCTAATACATACGAAATAATACTATTATCACCAAGATCTAGTATTGCACTTAAATAAGCTTTACTTCCATTAGTTAATTTAAATTCAGTAACATCTGTTAACCATTTTTCGTTTGGATTCTCAGCTACAAACTCTCTATTTAATATATTTTCAGCTGTAATTTGTGGAGTACTTTGAATATATCTTTTCTTTCTTCTCCTAATAACGGCAGTAAGTTTTACAGATTTCATAAGCCTGTATATACGCTTATGATTATAGTTTGAATTTAGCATTCTATTTATATTTAACGTTATACGGCGATAGCCATAAATTCCTTTAACTTCAGAGTATAATTTAATAATTTCATCTAAAATAACTTTATTTTCTTTATCTCTTTCAGTTGCGGAACGATTTAACCACTTATAATAAGAAGCACGTGCAACTTCAGCACATTTACATAGTTCAGATATTGAATACCCTAATTCATGTAATTCTTTAATTGCAATATACTTATTGGTAGATGAAGTAGTGTATTTATCTACCTCCTTTCTATCTCTTTTAATTTTTTTAAGAAATCATTCTCCAGTTTTAAACGCCTATTTTCTGCTTCTAAAAGTTTTAATTGTGCAGAGAATTTTTCTGATTCACTTAATTCTTCAAAGGCTTTATTTTTACCACGTCTATCGATTAGCGCGTCATATCCATCCTTATTATATTTTTTTACCCAAGTATAAACTTGTTGATATGAAACATTAAATTTATTAGCAGTTAAATTATAATCGTGAGCGTTAGCAATGCAAAATGCTACTATTTCAATTCTTTCTTTATAAGTAGTTTTTCTTCCATTAGTCATAATTTTATCTCCTTTGTTATTTTGAGATTTAAATATCTTATGACCATTATTATACTGCTTTATCCATCTTTCGAGAACACTTGGAGCTGAAATGCTATAACGCATACAAATATCCGAAAATGAACCAGTACCTTTTAGATAATCTTCTACAGCTCTCAATTTAATGGCTGAATTATAAAATGTATTTGTCTTACTTGTTATTAATCCCTGAGGTCCAAAGGTTTTATATATACGTATCCATGCTCTAATAGTATTCTTATTAACACCTAATTCTGTAGCTGTTTTAATTACAGTAATTTTCCCAGCTAAATAATCTTCAACAACTTTAAGTTTAACTTTAGATGGTATTTTAGCTTTTCTTCCCATAATAAAATGCTCCCTTTATAGTTACAGTTTTATTATTTAAACTGTCTACTATAAAGGGAGCATATCATTTTGGGACATCTTTTTATCTTATTAACAAATTTATTCCTTCAAAAATATGTCCCTGGGGAACACTTTTTAAATATTTTTTTCCGATTTTGCTCCTACAATAACACAAGCTACACTTGCAACTCCACATACTGATAAAACTATTGCTATAACACTCATAAACATCATAATTCTCACTCATTTCTTTTAATATCTACTTTTTTTCTTTAATATTTATTTTATTAATAAATTTTCTTCCTTCTTTCATTTTTTTATCTATATAATTATTTATCCACTTTATCATTTTATTTTCCATGTAGTACACCTAAATAGATAATATTTTTATCTTCTTACTTTCTCTATGCTGGATATGTAATTCACTTGTTGGATTTTTTAATACTAACCAATTATTCGGATTTAATCTTCTTTCCTGCATTATCTTTTTTTGTTGTCTTGTTGGATTCTTTCCTTTCATATTGTTACCTCCCTTAAATTGCCTTTTATAAATTAACTAAAATAAGCATAAATTTACTTACTTTAGTTAACTTACTTAATAATAAAAGATATCCTTCTGGGACACATTTTTTATTTCATATTTATATTATTTTTTCTTATAATTAAAAGGTGTCCCCTAGGAACACCTTTATCATTTATCTTATTTTTTCTTCTACAACTATTCCATTAACAAGTAATCTATCAGAAGTACCTTCTCTTCCGTAGCAAGTTATTAAATTAAAAACTTGTGTAGTTGAATATTCTATAATATCTTTTTTCAAGTTATTATTACTATAATTATTTCTATTAACTAATTCTGAAAGTAAATCTATATATTCTACAGTTCCAAGTTCATATTGACCACTAAACACATTATCACTTTCATTAGCAATAAAGATTGAAAATATATCACATTTCATAGCCTTTCTTTCTGTATATATATAGATATATCTATGTTCTTCTAAAAAATCTGAAGATAAGTATTTTTTGAGTTCACCAAACATTTGACTACTAGCCATGTTATGCCCGAATATAAATGTATTACCCTTTGTAAAATTTGTACCATTAAAACTAAATAAAGAGCCTAAGGGGGTATACTCTTTGTTTATATTTTTATACAAATAATCTTCATCATTTTCTCCAACTAATATTGGGTAATCAACTTTCGTTCCAGGAATATATATCCACGCTACTACATCTTTGTTTATAGATTTTAGTTTTTGAAAATCTATAATTCTATTTAATGGATCTTCCTTATTTTCGCTAGTTGCCAACTCTCGAATACTATCATTATTTACTTTATTAGATATTTTATATTTCCAATCTGTAAAGCCTTTAAATAGAAATATTATAGAAATTACTAATAAAATACTTGCTACTATTTTTTTCAAAGTTACTCCTTCTTTCTCGCATTAAAAAATAAAGTTGAACTACCTATTAAACCCATGCTTCCTAAAACTAAATAAATTGAACTTCCATCATATGCAGTAGCTGGAACCTTAGGCTTTTCTTCTTTTACTACTTCAGTATGTTTAGGTATTACCTGTATATCATAAGACATAGATTTATCTGTTTCATTCCATGAAGGAATTGAAACTATAAAAGGAGTTATATTGTCATAGTTTGCTATATTCTTAGCGTATACTAAATATACTCCTACATCTAAATCATCTATATTACATTCACCATTAGCATTAGTTTTCATTATATTATCTGTTTTTGCTACTTTTTTAAATAGCTCTGCTGCTAATTCTAAATCATTAGCAGTTTTTATATTATTTAAATCAACATCTACACCTTTATAATCTTCTTTTACTTTATAAAGTCCATCTTTAATATCTGCTATCTTAGATATTGAAAATTCAACGCCTTCTTTACTTTGATTATTTTTTGCATCTGCTAATTTTATTGTTATACTTCCTTTATTCAATAAAGAGCTTTCAGAGTTTAGTATTTCATCTAATACCTCACTTGGTGGAATTACTACACTTCCATCTCCTTTATCAATTATAACAGAATCACTAATTATAGCTCTTGGTGATGCCATAACACTAATTGGTACACTTAATAATATTAATGTTGATACCAATAATTTAAGCTTTTTCCCTAGCACTCTTAATCCTCCTTCCAACAATTATTGTTAAAAATACAAATGGGATTGCTAAAAATACATATTCTCTAATAGACATATTTTTACTTTCTATACTCTCATATATAGCTGGTTCATATTCAGTTCTTTCACCAGTTACTACAAGCCTATGAGTATTTAACCCATATGGAGTACAAGTTATAAGAGAAACTAAATCTTTGCCTTCTTCAATTTCTAATCCAGCAACATCTTCAGGCTCTATTACTTGTATATCATTGACCTTATAAGCTAATGTTTCATTTAATACTCTTATAAAAAATAAATCGCCTTCTACTAATTCATCTAATCTAGTAAATAACTTAGAACTTGGCAATCCTCTATGAGCTGTTAATATACTTTTAGTATTAACCCCACCTATAGGTAAACTACTTCCATTAAGATGTCCTACACCAGCAGATAATACTTCATCACTAGTTCCATGGTATATAGGTAAATTAACATTAATACTAGGAATTTCTATGCTTCCCATAATTCCATTTCCTATATCCAATGTTGTATTATAATTTTCTTCACTTAAAATACTTAGCTTATCACTACTTAAAGAAGTAAGTGATTCAAATAGAACTTCATTATACTCCTTTGCCTTTGATAATGCTTCTTCAAGAGAAGAATTAGATGAATTATTTATCATCTGTTGATATGTAGCAACAGTCCCTTTCTGAGCCTGTTGCTGAACTATCCCACTAATCAAAGGGTAAGAACATAATATTAATCCTAATAAAAAACTTAATTTTTTTAATATATTATTCTTTCCCATAACAAATTTACCTATCTATATGCTATTTTTTCTTTCTTCTAATTGAGTAAGTCATAATTCCAGTTCCCAAACTCATCATTAATAAAGTCATTGGTGAACCAGTTATAGGTAACTTAGTTCCAACTTTATTTACGACTGTTAAGTTCATAGAACCTTCATTTACATCTGTAATTAAATTTAAATCTTCAGTATTAAATATTCCTGAATAGAAAGATTTAATCTTAGCAGTTGCTTCTAATGTCTTTAATGTTTTGTCAGTTGCTCCATCACCTTTAATGTAATTGTTTCTATCATTTGTATAAGTTGGTACTACATTAATTTCTATTGGGTCTAATAATGGTCTATATCCATCAGGGGCATCTGTTTCTTTAAGCCAATATGTTCCTTGATCTAATCCAATTATGTTAAATACACCATTAGCATCTGATACCATTTCTACTGCATCTTGAGGTTTAGTACCACCAGTATGGTCAGTTCCACCAATGCTATCTCTATTAATTACTATATATCCATCAGCAGATTTTTTAACATATACTTCATTTTTACAATCTTTATCTGAATATAATCTAAACTTAGCTCCTTCAAGATTTAAATTATGGTCATTAACTTTTAAACCTTCAACCTTAAATGTAAAGCACACTACTGTGTCCCAAGGAGTTTCACCAGTTTCACCTTGTCCGTCACCATCAGGGTTATTTGAAAATTCAAGCTTAACATCATTTTCAAAACCTGGTCTACCAGTATCGTTAGCAGCTTTATCATTTAAAGTAGCATCATATCTTAAAATAACCTTTTGTCCATATTCATTTTCACCTAAAGCATTTTTATTATTAAATTCCCTGTCTACTATAGCTTTTAAGTCAGTAATTTCAACTTTAAAAGTTTCTCCTTTTCCTGGATTTTCAACTATATTAAATTCTCCTGGATTTAAAGTATAACTCTTATTCTTTCCTTCAATAGTAATAGAAACTGTATCTTTCTTAAAAGTTAAAGCTTCATCCATTTTATCATGCCATGCATAATAATAATTATGATATCCATTCATGTTTGGAACATTTGATTCAAATTTATAAGGAACTGTTTGACCTATTTCATAGTCCCCAATATCATTCCAACCACTATTTCCTATGCTATCTTTATTATCATCTTCTTGTATTTTCTTTATTACAGAAGGATAATCTGACTTTATTTGCACTTCTGCATTTGGATTAGCAGTATTAACCATACAAAGTGAACTTGCTGAATAAGTATCGTCTACAGCAGTTACTTCATCAACAACATAATAACCATAGTCTAATCCTGCAATAACTATGCTATTATCAGCCTTAGTTTCACTTACATTAACAACATCGCCTTTAATATTTAACTTCTTAATTTCATCTCTTAATTCTTCTACAAAGTATCTAAAATCACTATATCTACCTTCTAAAGTTTGATCTGCATGAGCACCCTCAACTTTATTAGTATTTAAAGATTGAATATAATCAATTATTTCATATTCAGTTACTTGAGCTGCTGCTTTATTTAATTTCTTACCTACTACATTTTGTAATGGAGTTTTATAAGTAGGATTTATTGTATAATTAATTGATTCTAACCCTGCTGAGTTTTCAGCATCAAATAGCTTATACACATTAAACTTTTTCCCTACTAATGTTTGTCCACTATTTCCTGAAATAGTTATTTGTGCACTTCCTTTACCTAAATTTGCTACTCCCCCTGGAGTTCCTACTTCAGCTCTTACATCTACTATACTTTGTATATTTGCTTCTGCAAAAACCTTTATTGAACTCATTTGACCTACTATTATTCCAGCCAATAATACTGAACAAAATATTTTTCTTGTTTTCTTGCTTATCATTACCCTATTCCCCTTTATCTACTTTCATTTTCTTTTTATTTGAAAAAACTGAATAAGACATCAATCCTACTCCAATTAATAATATAGGTATCATTAACCATGAACCTGTTTTAGGTAACTTCATACCTATTGTATTTACAACTTTTATATTTACTTCTCTATCAGATTTAGTTCCAGCTAAATATACATCCTTATTTGAATCTGTATCATTTACTGTGTATTTAACACCGTCTATATAGTAATCAAACACATTATTAACTGGTGTTGATTCTACATATATTTCATAAACATGAACTTTTCCAAAAATATCTACTGGTATTCTATAACCTTCGGGAGCTTTAGTTTCTTTCATATAGTATTTTGTTCCTGGTTTTAAATTTAAAAATTTAAGATTACCATTTCCATCACTTACTTGTGTTTCTATTGCATTATTACAAGCACTATCTGAATATAAAGTGAACTCTGCACCTTCTAAAACTGCCCCTTTATCATTAACCTTTGTTAATCTTATACTAAATGGCTTAACATCATCATTCACAGTTAAAATTCCATCACCCTCAAATTCTGAATAACTCATACCCATATTTGTTGTATTGGAAATAACACCTATAGTGTTATCTGACTTAACTTCAAACACAAATTCATTTTTATTTACTTCATAACCTTCAGGAGCTTCAAACTCAACTATTCTGTGAATACCTTGAGTTAAACCTCTAATAACTACTTCACCATTTGAACCAGTTTGTAACTCTTCTATAGTACCATCAGGTAAAGTATGTCTAAACTTAGCATTAGGTATTAAAGTTGATGTTCCACTTTGAACCTTTTTTATAACAAAATTTAAAGAATCTTCTTTTATTATTGGCTCGTTATAAGTATTTACTAATTCCCCACTACCACTAGTTGTTATTTTCTTTACAAATATCTCTGAATTAATTTTATACCCAATAGGAGCTTTAGTTTCTTGAATTGTTAATGTTCCTGCTGGTAATGTAGGAACTCCAAAACTAGTGTACCAAAATGCGTCCCCTGATACCTTATAAGAATCTTCTAAACGAATAAATCCATTAGAATTAGTTTTCATAATCCAAGTTCTAGTAGGACTAATACCTAAGTCTGCTGGATTAACACCATCGTTATATTCACCTGCATAAAATTTAAAAGTAAATTCAGCATTTTCTAATGTTCCACTACCTTGAGGTGAAGCATTTCCAGTATCAGCATCTACTTTTCTTAAAAGCACACCTACAGGGTCAGTTTGTGGTTTATCAGTAAAGTTTCTTGTAGCTTTACTACCCGAAGTAACTGTCATAGGATAGATATTATTATCTAAAGCATATCCCTTTGGAGCCTTAATTTCTTTTATATAATAAGTTCCTGCATCTAAAGAAATTTCTTGAGACCAACCATTAGAACCTATTGTAAGAGTTGCCACTTGACCAGTTGCATTAGAACCTGTAAATACCCCATATTCAGCCCCAGTTATATCATAATAACTGTTTCCATTTGTTATAGATGGGTCAGCAGAAGATTTGGATATTTGTAATGAACCCTTAGGGCTATATTCCCAATAAGCAATTGATTGATATGAAGAATTTGATGGATCTCCAATATAAGCCTTAAAAGATGATGGTGGAGATGCAAGTCCTGAAACTGCATTTGTTAATCTTACCCCCATACTCTTATTAGTACCATGTCTAACATTAGATATTGCCATAGCAGTTCCTAACCTTAAAGAATTATAAGTCCAACCACTAATTTGAGCTGGTCCTTCAGAACCGTAATACAATATCTTTCTGATAGTATCGTTTGTTACTTCTTGTATATTTGATAATACAGTACCTGATGGAGGATCTGTCTTAGTATGGTCAGCACAAAAGGCTGCTCTACCATTAACAGAATAGACACCAGTTTGTCCCATAAAGATACCACTCTCATAGTAAGTTACACTATTTTCGGGAGCAGATATATTGGTATGATTAGGTCTCATTACTGTTACACTTCTAGCCATATCTAAATCAAATGCAGAGAAACCAAAATTTGACCTAGCCATTCTATTAATAGATGGTATCAAAATATACTTAGCATCTACTTGAGAGTAAGCATCAAATAAATCATTTGTAGATGTTATATTATTTGATGATAACCTAATAAGTGTAAGTAAATCCCCTAAATAAGTTTCTTCTAAATCCTCGATATACTCTTGTTTAAAGAAGAATTGAGAATCAACATACTCTTCTAGGTTATTAGAAGCTACTAATGATTTTCTAAATTCTAATGATTCTGAAGAATCATAGTTACCAGCTTCATATTCTGCAATAAACTTCTTAGCTTCTTCAGATACACCCTTTTCTTCTTCAATCTCATCATTAACTTCTTCTTTTATTTCATTATTAGTTTCTTCTTTAGTTTCTTCTTTAATCTCATTCTCAACTTCATCTTTAGTTTCTTTTTCAAAGTTTACATCAATAAAAGTACCATCGGATTTTGTACTAACATCATATATTCTACTGTTTCCACTTTCTCCAACTTGAGAATCAACACCACTTACAGATGCTATTAAATATCCATCATTGGGAGTTACTGTTAATTTCAAATCACTATTTACAGTTGCATTAGCTCTTAATACATCCTTATCTTCTAAAGAGTATTTTGAATAGCCATCATCAACAATAACAGTACCTTTACCATTAACTTTGATTTCTAACTTAGCAACTTCTTCTATAGTTTGTGCTTGTGCTTTTATATCACTTCCCATTCCTATAAAAATGCACATAGTTAGAACTAAACTTAAAATTCTTTTAAGTTTTCTCACTGTCATCCCTCCTTATTTTTTTCATTTTCAATTTTTTCTGTGCAATACTTACAAACATGATCTCCATTTAATACAATAGTTCCACACATTACACAAGTATTCATTGCAATTCCCCCTTTCAATTATTGAAATTATGCAATTAAAAAACTCCAACTATATTAAATAGTTGAAGTTCTTTATGTTACATAATTTTTTGTACTAAAAAAACACCTAAACTAATAGGTGTTTTAAATAAAATATAAATATTGCTATTTGTAAAAGGTGTTCCCAGGGATCACCCTTTATTTAATTATTTTTATAAAAAAATCCATTAATAAATTAATTAAAAAATAAATTCCTATACCAAATAATATTCCATAAACTATTAAAAAATTAACCTTTCCACTATCAATAAAGCTATCTATTATAGCTGATGCCTTTCTAATCCCTTCATCTCTTTGGAAAATAACAACATATCCTATATATATAGTAAATATAAATAATAACCCTCCTAAAATAAGAGCTATTATTTGTATAGTATCCATTTAGTTTCCTCCTAAGGCATATTATTTAGTTGCACTACAACCGCTGCACTTATATCCAGTAGTAACTGTTTCATCCCAAGCAGCTTTATCAACAACCCATTTATCTTCATATACTGCATCATGATTTATTTTATTAGTTCCTACTTGTACTTGTTTCCAATCAGTACGGAATCCCCCACAAGAGTAATTTCCAGCTAATGCTTGTTGTTCTATATGCCCCCAAGGATCTGATGTTATATCTAAACCACATCCATTACAAATTGCCACTTCTTTATCTTCATAAATCGGAATTTCTTCTGTCCATGCTTCACTAACTATTTTTTTCTCGTAGTGTCCTTGTTCATCATGATGTATTACACTAGTAATTGGCACCCAGTTATGAGTATGAGATTCTTCCTTATTACTAGTATTTCCACCTGTTGAACCACTAGTAGAACTTCCTGTATTATTGCTACTGTTTGAATTAGAAGAACTTCCACTAGATGGCTTACTATTAGAATTACTTCCTTTATTAGTATTAGTGTTAGTGCTTGTACCACTATTTTCTATAGCTGTTGAAGTAGAATTTGGCTTTGATGTTGAAGTATTCGAAGTAACTTCTTTACTTGCTTCATCATTATTATTAGCTACCTTCTTTTCCATATCTGCTATCTTATTTTCTAGTTCCTTTTTTTCTTCATCTGACATATTAGCTGTATCTATACTTTTTAATTCTTCTAATTGCTCTTTTATCTCAATATTTTCTTCATTAGAAACTTTTTTATCATCTTTTTCTACAATAATATTTTTATTTTCTACATTTTTATTATTTAATATTATTGTTCCAGCTACTGTTAATGCTAAAACTCCAGCTACTGTTCCTGTTATTATTTGTACTTTCCTATTCTTTAAAATTTCTTTTATTTTTTCAAAATTCATAATACACCTCTAACCTTATATTATTTTGTGTTCCCGAGAAACACTTTTATTTATTGGGGAGAAACCTCCCCTTGATAAACTTACAGTACCATTATTAAAATTTGCATTTTATATTTTTTGTAATCCCTTTACAAAAGTCCTGTAAATTATTAACTTATTTTGCTATATATAAAAGTTTTATCATACTCTCTGCCTTCATTATTTCCTAATTTTCTTGGCATATCATTAGTATATTCATATCCATTTACTTTAGCTTTTTCCTTATCTAAAACTAAATCTCCTTTAGAATTATTCTTATATGCTGATAAACTTGATTTAACAAGTGATCTATCACTCATAAATTTACTACTTTCATAATTTATTGCTTTATTTATTTCTCTTAATTCTATTTGTTTTAAGATTCTATTACTTTCAAATATTACTTTCTTCTTTTTCAAATATTGTATTCTTTTTTGAGTTGCTTCTTTTGTTCTATTTAATTTTATAGAAATCTCTAAAGCTGTACAACCATTATTAAACATTTCTATTAATATTTTATCATCTTCTCTCCAACTTCCCTTATTAACCATAAACCCTCCTAAAAAAGTGTATAGTTCACCCAAACCGTTAGGGTGGAAAATTCCCTCATTCCATATATTTCCTAAATTTTAAATTTATATAATACTTTTATTTTTTTGAAAATACTATGTTCAAATAATAACATAAAATAAATATTTTTGTCAATATATTACTCAAATTTTAAGTTTTTGACTTATTTATTGTCATAAAAATCTTTTTTATAGTTTTATTAATCAAATATTGATAAAACTATATATAGGAGGTTTTAAAAATGGAATGGACTATATTAGGTAATAAGATTAAAAACTTTAGAAAATCAAATAAAATAACCCAACAAGAACTTGCTGATAAATTAGAAATTTCTCGTTCAACGCTTTCATATTATGAACTTGGAAAAATTGACCCTAATATATATACTCTTATTAAATTATCGGATATTATGAATTGTACCCTTGATTATTTAGTTAATGATAAGATAGATCGTACTGATACTAATGACTTTAATATAGATTTAATTAACTCTAATAAATCTCTTAATTTGCTTGAAGAAATTCAAATCTACAATAAGAAAATATTACCTATTTTAAATAAACTGTCAAAAATTGATATTGATTCACTAAATTACTTCCTAGCTGAATTTAATATTGATAACCCTAATAAAAGTGATTTTATTAAAAATAATATTAGTAATACTAATTTAAAAGAAAACGATGAGAATGTATATTATGATGAAGATTTTTCAATGTATCAACATAAAATAGCTGAAGATAATGATGAATATATTCCTTAATAAAAAAAGTAAGATAATATAAAAATATGATATGCTCCCTTTATAGTAGACAGTTAAAATAATAAAACTGTCATTACTATAG
>OLNY01000488.1_pt1 | contig 37045 bp, 26 predicted proteins | sample 1671981 | NCBI WGS metagenome assembly OLNY01 (sample SAMEA3136632, study PRJEB25190) | human gut metagenome | biome: human gut; feature: human-associated habitat; material: faeces | place: Austria | collected 2013
CCAAACTTGCCGAGGTTGGGAAGCCCCCACCTCTATAGGTGGGGGAGGATGTCACTGTATCGGATCATGGACTTCTTGTGGGAGAAAATGTTCCTCCGATCCTGGGTGAGTATGGCGGCCTGAATCTGGGCGTGATGGAAGAACTTGGATACACCGTGAGAAAGAAGGATGAAAACGGAGATCCGGTAGATGAGATCGACTGGGAAAAGACCAGAGCGGTTCAGATACGAAGCAATTATATTTATATCAACCTGAAGGGAAGAGATAAATACGGAATTGTAGAGGCGAAGGACAAGTATGATCTGGAGGAACAGATCATTTCGGATCTCTATTCTTACAGGGATAAGGCAACCGGAAAGCGTGTGGTGGGAATTGCCATGCGAAATAAGGACAGCGTTGTTCTGGGACTTGGGGGAGCAGAATGCGGGGATATTATCTTTACGATCAATGAAGGCTTTAACAGGCTTCATGGAGATGGGTTATCCACGGCGGAAGGATATGCACAGACATCGGTTACCCCTGTTTTCCTGGCTGCAGGGGAGGATATTAAAGAGGGAAAGATCACAGACAGGGTGATCCGGCAGGTGGATGTGGCGCCTACCATCGCGGAGATCCTCGATGTGAGAAAGCCTGAGCAGTGTGAGGGGGCCCCGGTTTATCAGATACTGAAGAAATAAAAGATCCTGAAAAATTTTCCTTCCTGGCTCTTGACAAAAGACAAAATTGGTAAGATAGTAAACTTCAGACAAATATCAGAGAAAAAGGATGGAAACAGATCATGATACCAAAGGACCCGGTAATGCTTTTAAGTTATGTAAATACACAGCTGAGGGATTTTTATAAATCTCTGGATGATTTCTGCGAGGACAGAGGCCTTGTGCGAAAAGAGCTGGAGGATAAGCTCGATATGATTGATTATGCTTATGATCCGGCAGTGAACCAGTTTGTATAAAAAATCAGGAACAGGAAAACGATGTTATAAAGATAGCCGCAGTGTAGAGATATTGATCTGATATCGATTCTACGATGCGGCTATCTTTGATTTTATTTAACAGTTACTTTAACAGTTGCTTTCTTTTTGCCGGAGAGAATGGTAATGGTGGCCGTGCCTTTTTTTCGTGCAGTGATCATTCCCTGAGAATTCACAGATGCAATTTTTGAGTTGGAAGATTTATAAGTTATTTTTTCAACTGTGGTCAGTGGAGTGCGGGATATTTTTAATTTGTAGGTCTTTTTCAGTTTCAGAGAAAGACGGGATGGGGAAACAGTAAGTTTCTGAGTTGCGATTGTTTTTTGCTGGACTTTTATTTTGGCAGTAGCCTTTTTGCCGCTGGCAAGCGTGACGGTGATTTTTGTGCTGCCTGGACGGATTCCTTTGATCTTTCCGTGGGAATCAATGGTGGCAATTTTTTTGTTCGCAGAGCTGTAAGATTTTACTTTGTCACCTTTGGCTAGTCCGGTTACTTTGAATGCAGTAGTAGTCTGACCTGTTTGCAGAAGAATCGAGGTCATGTTGAGTTTAATGGTTGCTTTGAGCTGTGCTATAGCAGCTTTTTCTGTTTTTCCACAGTATGCACAGGTACGCTGTTTCTGGCCTGGCTGAAAAACTGTGGCGGATTTTACAGTTTTCCAGGAACTCCATTTATGAGATTTCTCCAGGATCTGAAAACTGATCTTGCGGGAGCCTGTATAGGAACCCATGCCTGTAACCGTAACGGAGGCAGTTCCTGGTTTGATGTTATTGGAGTATGTCAGTTTGTAATCTTTATCCAATGACAGAAGTGTGTCGCCATTTTTTACAGTTACTTCAGGAGTCTGTTCCCTGCCATCGCAATAAACATCATCAACTGTGACAGTAAGTGTATCTACAGAGATTTCAGGTGATGTGACAGTTACTGTGCAGGTGGCCAGAAAACCGCCGTCAAAAGTTTTGACTGTGATAATGGCTGTACCAGCGGAAACTGCTTTGACAGTACCGATATCGTCAACCGTGGCAACAGCTTCATTGTCGGATGCCCAGAGAACATCTTTGATCGTGGCATTTTCCGGTGATACGGATGGAATCAGGGAAAAAGTTTCTCCGGTCATCAGAGATTTTTCAGACTGATCCAACTGGATGTTTTCTACGTAAATACGTTCCGGAGCTGTTTCCCTGGTGTCGGAAGAAGCTACTGTTTTTTCTCCGGATTCATCTATAGGAGAGTAGATTCCTGTATCAAGGTTCTGGCTTTCTGGAATGTAGGTATTGTAGGTTTTTCCGGAAGTCAGAGGAATATCATTGTAAACAATCTTTCTGGTGAGAGTATCTCCGTCGTACTCTTCTACTTCGTAGGTCATGGAGCCGGTATCGTTTCCTGTCAGTTTCAGATAATAATCATCTCCGCAGAAGGAAACATATTTGGAGTCGCCATCTACATACATAAATATGTCGTTGTAAGAGGTATCTACAATGTTGTTTACAATGGAACCGCATAAATTATGGCTGCCGTCGTATACGTATACATCTACCGGGCAGTGGATCTTTGCATTGGTGTTTCTTCTGGAAGAACTGGAGGATTCGACTGCTTTGGTGTACATAGTATAAACACAATTGGAAAAAGATCCAAACTTTGTACGGCTCATAAGGTCTGTTACGGTTTTGGTAAAGAGAATTTCAGCTACTTCATCAACGTGTTTGCCCCAGGTTTCATCATAGACATTTTTTACTGAAGCCTCGGCCACAGATTTTACCTGTTTTGCAAAAGCTTCCATATCTGCACTGGCTATACCGATGATTCCTGAACAGTTATCCTGACTGATAGTGTAATTCAATGTTCCGAAGGCCCCGAAGCTGATGTCACCCCAGCCATAGTTTGATACGGAATAGGTGAAGTTGATCGTACGGGCTCCTTTTTTGGTAGCAGCGGATATGGAGAAGGAGGCAGTTAAAGTTTGGCCAGTTATTGTGGCCTTTTTACTGATTCCCATTTTGTCAAAAAGTTTTTCCAGAATTTTTTGACTGACAGGATTATTCCGATCTCCAGTGTAGGAGAATGAAGAGGAATTGATGGCCACAGCCATATATCCGGATAAGAAATCATACAGTTCATTTTGCTGCTTAGTAGTAAAATATTCGCCCAGTTTCGGATCTCTGGTGAGAATATTTTTGTTTTTAAGCATTTGCTGGGCTTTGGTCATGTTCTGGACGCGTTCTGTCTTTTCTTTACGTTTTTCTGCTTGTTGACGGGTGTAATCCTGGTTATAAATATACAGTGTGCTGTTTGTGGAATGCACATATGAGTCAGAGTCCCCATAACATATGGAGAATTCAGCAGTTAATTTTGTGGTGGATTTTTCTGGAACAAAATTGGATGTAATGCTGAATTCAGGCGTTAAGATAGTTTTGGTTTCGGGTGCTTTGATTCTTAAAGGAGTTGGATATTCTATGAATGAAGTAAATCCTGTTTCTTTAAAATGAGCTTTTAATGGGGAATTGGTATTCATTTTTATTCCCTTAACAGAGACTGTATAATCAGCAAGCAGCTTTTTTAGTTCAGCCTCAGAATAAGCAGAATTTTGGCTGAATTTGCATGCGATTTTTAATGTACCTGATTGGGAAGAATGGTCGTATTGGCCATTTTCATACGTAAAGGTGTTTGCACTTGGTATAAAGTTTACGATTATATAAGGAGTGACAAGGTTTGCCGCTTCTTCCATATGAGTAACTCTGCTGTTTTTGTAGGTGAAAACAACGATTTTGTCCTTGCTGTTAACAAGGATTGAGGTTGCCTGGGTAAGATTGAAATCAGAAGCAACAGTATAATTTTTTCCTTCTATATTAATTGTGCCTTTTTCTGCATTTACACCGTCAAGATGTCCACTGATATAAGTGGTTCCTTCCTGGATAATTTCATGAAATGGAATGTTGTTGGCATTTGCGTAGGTTTCGGCCGCAGAGCAGGAATAACCTTTGATCACAAGATTTTTCCAACCCTGGAAAGCTGTATCTGCAATGGAAGTTACGGAACCAGGGATGAAGGTTTCTTCCAGAGCCTTGCAGTTGTAAAATGCGTAGTTTCCGATGGAGGTCACAGAATCCGGAATGGATACAGAAGCCATATGAGTGTTGGAAGTACTTTCTACCCTTGCCAGATTATCGGGAATATTTTCCATACCAGGTTCCAGAATCAGTTCGCTCAGAGCACTGGCACCGCCAAGAGGTCCGTATTTACTGTCATAAGTACTGGAGCCACCAGTTTCACAGGAAGTAAGATTAGCCGGAATGGTGAGACTGTTAACCTGTGTATTTGCAATGAAAGAGTATCCCAGTTTTTTCAGTTTGGAAGGAAGGGTGATAGATTTCAGTGAAGAACAGTTACAAAAAGCAAGTCGTTCAATGGTGGTAATAGCATCGTCAAGCTCTATACTAACCAGAGAAGAACATCCGGAAAAAGAGGAATCACCCAGGTATCTTACGTTTTTGGAAAAAGAGATATTTTTCAGAGCAGTACAGTTGCTGAACGCACTGGACTGAATATCGACATAAGCACCCCCCTTATTGTTGTCCGTAAAAGAAATGGAAGAGAGGGAAGTACAGTTTGAAAACGCGAGGTTTCCGATTGTATTAACCGTTTTTGGAAAAGTAATCTCTTCAAGGGAAATACAGTTTTGAAAAGCTTCATAATTGATTTGTTCAAGATTTTCTGACCAGCGAATGGAAATCAGTTTTTTGCAGCCGGAAAAAGCATTGTCAGAAATGACAGTGACAGAATCCGGAAAGGAAATATTTGTTAATTTTGCATTGTTTTTAAATGCATATTGACCTATGGTGGTGACAGAGTCAGGTATAGAGATGGAGGTCAAATGTGTGCCGGAAGTACTTTCCACTCTTGCCAGATTATCGGGAATATATTCCATGCCGGGTTCCAGAATAAGTTCTTTTAGAGTGTTAGCACCGCCAAGAGGTCCGTATTGACTCTCGTAAGTACTGGAGCCGCCTGTTGTACAGGTAGTAAGCCCTGCCGGAATGGTGAGACTGGTGATCTGTGTATTTGCAATAAAAGAGTATCCCAGTTTTTTCAGTTTGGAAGGAAGGGTGATAGATTTCAGTGAGGAACAGTTGCAAAAAGCAAAGCGTTCAATGGTGGTAATAGCGTCGTCAAGCTCGACATTAGTCAGAGAGGAGCATCCGGAAAAAGAAGAATCACCCAGATATCGTACATTTTTGGAAAAAGAAATATTTTCCAGAGCAGTACAGTTGCTGAACGCACTGGACTGAATATCGACATAGGCACCACCTTTATTGTTGTCCGTAAAAGAAATGGAAGAGAGGGAAGTACAGTCTGAAAATGCGGAAGGCCCAATGGTATTGATTGTTTTTGGAAAGGTGATCGCTTCAAGGGAAACACAATTTTCAAAAGCTTCATAATTAATTTGTTCAAGACTTTCGGACCAATGAATGGAGATCAGTTTTTTGCAACCATAAAAAGCACCGTCGGAAATGACCGTGACAGAATCGGGAATGGAAATGTTTACTAACTTTACACAGTTTTTAAATGCATATTTACCGATGGAAGTGACAGAATCCGGGATAGATACGGAAGTCAGATGCGTATTGGAAACACTTTTTACCAGAGCCAGGTTGTCGGGAATACATTCCATTCCGGGCTCCAGAATTAGCTCTTTCAAAGTATTGGCATCGCCAAGAGGACCAAACATAGTGTCCGAACTGGAACCACCTGTCGCACAGTAAGTAAGTCCTGCCGGAATGGTAAGACTGGAGATCTGTGTATTTGCAATAAAAGAGTAGCCCAGTTTTTTTAATCTGGAAGGAAGCTTCACAGATTTCAGTTCATCACATCCATAGAATACAAAATTACCGATTTCCGTAACTGTGTTGGAAATGACTACACTGGTAATTACAGGGTTGTAGGCAAAGGCACTGTCAGAGATTTTTGTGACAGTATAGTTATCAATTTTGGAAGGTATCGTTACTTCTGAATCACCACCTGTATATTTTGTGATCGTGGCGTAAAGTCCGGAAGTAGTATACTGGAATCCATCATCAGTTACATTGCTGCCGGCTGAAAGTACACTTCCGTCATCAAAGTCATTATCGGTAACCGGTTCTGATACAACATCAGAATCGGGTTCCATCGGCAGACTATCTAAAAAATTATCAGAAAATTCCGGCGAGATTTCATCAGCAGGATATTCCGTATCTGCTTCAGGAATGTCTGTATTTGCAAGGTCAGGTTCTGCATCAGATACAGAAGAATCCTGTTCTTCATCAGAACTTATAAAGTCAGAAATATCTTCGGTGTTTTCTTCTGTGAGGAGATGGGATTCCTCGGTGATTCCGGTGGAGTCTTCTCCAAAATCCAGATCTTCAGCCAGAACAGCCGACGCAGGCTGCAGACACATCAGTGCCGCAAGTGTACAGGCAAGGAACTTCTTTTTCATAGTGTTGGTCCTCCTTATGATAATTTTTTGTGATCAGGGCATCAGCGCAATATACTGTTTCAGCAGATTCAGAGTTTCTTCTTTTGTGTAGACAAGAGGGCTTCCCGGCAGATTTTTAATAAATTCGCTGAAAATCTTGCACAGGGAATGTTCCTGAATATGGATATTGCAGCAATATGCTCCAAAAACAAAAGCGTTGGTTGTATAAATATGAATTCCGGTGGATGTGACATATATGGTTAAGTAGTCTGGCAACTGCAGGTGAGTGGGGCGAAGAATCAGTCCGGAAATAGTTTCATCGGAAATTTCTTTATACAGGGTTTTTAGCATTTGACGGATATCATCAGGATCCAGTGGTGGAACATACTGAGGTGGCATATCCTGCAGAACGCAGGTTTGTGTAAGATCAGACAGACCTTTTTCTGTAAAAACAGTAAGGTAAGTGATCTGATCCTGACGTAGTACGGAAAAATGCTGTTCCACAAGCTCGTACATAGGATGATAGGGCATATCGTTGCTGTTCAGATATTTTTTGATGATTGCAGGTGTTATATAGCGTCCGGGACAGGGCTGTGACATAAAAACCTGCATGGTATCCGGTGAAGTGCCGGCAATGTATTCCTGAAGGACTTCCATAATATTAGAACTGCACTGGATGAGGAGATCGCAGTTTTGCAGTTTCGTTTGAAAAAAATTGCGATAATAAGAAATTAATTCTGCGTTGTCACTGATCCTGGCAGTACTCAGATCTTCAGAAATCTGAAGCAGGCAGGATGGGGTAATGATATAGTAGATCAGAGGAGAAGCTGTAACTGCGTGCTGGTTTTCTGTAAAGTAATAAGGTTTATAACTGCCCCGGGAAGCAAGACACAGAGGAATTATGGAACCGAGCTTCTTTAGATTTCTGCGAGCCGGATTTGGAGACAGAGTGCTGACACGGTGCAGATAAAGAAGTTCACTGACTGAAAAATGATTCTCATTCAACCATAATTCCATAAATTCCATAGTAAGATCAAGTTTCTCTGGAAGGAACATCTGGATTTCTACATCTGTGTGATGAGATACTTCGTAGATTAATACTGAACGGATAATACTGCGAACAGCGTATTCTCCGTTGATCAGAGAATCGGTCAGAGGAAGCGAGTTTACTTTTGGGGGCGGAAACATGGAGAAATCAACAGATGCCAAAGTATTCAGAAAATCACAGACAGCCTGACGATTTTCATAGGCATCCTCACCCTGTAGACTGATGTCATGCAGGCGGAAAAATTCCTGACGTTCTTCTGTGCACAGACCAAAATAACGGGCCAGTATCTGCATGGCTTTATAAGAAAGAATCCGTTCATCTTTCAGGGCTTTGTGGATTGATGTCCTTTCAATTCCTGCATTGCGTGAAATTGAAGCAATGGATTCTCCACTTTGATCGATAAGTTTTCTGAGGTAGTTGCTGAATTTTGACATAAGGATCCTCCTGTTTATCGAGTTGTTAATCGTATTATAAAGCTGGAAAAAAGGATTTTCAATTTGTGACGGAAACTGTGACAGATGAATCTTATATTTGAGCACAAATATGAAAGTTTAACCAAATCAAGTAAGTCCCCTGCGGGGTTGCGAAAAGCAATAAGCAGTGGGTGGGGACTTGCTTGTATCAGGAAGAGTGCAAGCTCCTCCTGATAAACTGCGGAGCAGTTATTTGGTGTAGAGCTACGTAGCGAAGCGGATTGCGAATATCCGCTTGACAATTATTCTTTTTAAATAGATTAGCCAGACAAAACAATTATAAGATTTTGTTTCCGGTTAAAAATGCTTGTAAATCTAAAAAAAGTGTAAAATTCACAAAAAACAGTTGCATTTTTTGTGCAGATGTATATTATGTATAGTTAGCCGACTAATTAAAATATATGGCGAATATATTTATGAACAGGCAGCAGAACGGAGTCAGAACAGCTGTTTTGTTTATGAAAGGGGTGACAGTGTGTTTTGTGAGAAGGAAGATGGGAAAGAAAAGCAGAGCAGCTTTTTAACTTTATTTATGAAGGTAGACCGACATTTTATGACGAAATGTTTTGGACAGATGCAGGAGCTTGGCATTTATCCGGGACAGATCCCGGTCCTGGGACTTGTTGCCAAGAAGGATGGCTTAAGTCAGAGGGAGCTTGCGAAGATCCTGAATATCAAGCCGCCCACGGTAAATGTTTCCGTACAGAGACTGGAGAAGGCAGGCTTTCTTTATAAAAAGCCGGATGAAAAAGACCAGCGTGTGACCAGGATCTACATGACAGAAAAGGGAAAGGAAATCAAGGCAAAAGCACTGGAACGGATCCATAAAAATGAGGCTGTGATGATGGAAGGCTTCAGTGAGGCGGAACAGTGCCTGCTTCGGAGATTTCTGGAGCAGATCCTTGCAAATATTGAAAAGATCCAGCCGGAGGAATTTACAGGAAAGACTCCGATGGAGGAAATAACAGAAAAGGAGGAACAGAAACGTGATTAAACTGATGAAATATCTGAAACGTTCAGCGGGCTATATCGTGCTCATCATTGCGCTTCTTTTTCTTCAGGCATACTGTGATCTGTCGTTGCCGGATTATACATCCAAGATCATTAATGTAGGAATCCAGCAGAACGGTATTGAGGACAGTGTCCCTGAGAAGATCAGAAAAACATCCATGGACAACCTGAAATTGTTTATGGATGAAGCCGATGTGAAAACCGTTGATAAATTTTATGAGGAAGATGGAGACAATCTGGTATTAAAAGATAAGGTTTCCGAAGAAGACAGAGATAAGCTGAATGATATTTTCGGCAAACCGATGGTGATCGTTTCCACTCTGACCTCGGATAGTAAGGAAACCAAAGCAGCTCTTGCAAAAATGGACATTCCGGAAGGAACGGACCCCATGGAAGCACTTTCCCAGATGCCGCCAGAGGCACTTGCTGCAATGAAGGAACAGGTCAGTGAAAAGATCGACAAGATGCAGGATTCCATTATCACACAGGCAGGTGTTTCTTATGTCCGTGCAGAGTATGAAGCAATGGGTGAGGATGTGGATGCCATTCAGATGGATTATATGAAATCCACCGGCCTGCGGATGATCCTGATGGCGCTGATCACTATGATGGCAGCGGTCTGTGTGGTATTTCTTTCCTCCAGGGTTGCTGCTTCTCTTGGACATGATCTGAGAAACAGTGTTTACAATAAAGTAATCGGATTTTCCAGCAGAGAATACCATAAATTTTCAACCGCTTCCCTGATCACAAGATGTACCAATGATATCCAGCAGGTGCAGCAGGTAATGGCCATGCTGTTTCGAATCGTTCTGTACGCGCCGATCCTTGGTGTTGGCGGTGTGCTCCGTGTGCTGAATACGGATGCATCCATGACATGGATCCTTGGCGTAGCAGTGGCACTGATCCTGCTTGTGATCTTTGTGCTGTTCCAGGTGGCAATGCCCAAATTTACGATCCTGCAGACTCTGATCGACAAGCTGAATCTGGTTACCAGAGAGATCCTTACCGGTATCCCGGTAATCCGTGCGTTCAGTCGTGAGAAACATGAGGAAGAGCGTTTTGAGGAGGCCAATGCCACACTTACCAGAACAAACCTGTTTGTAAACAGATGTATGACTTTTATGATGCCGACCATGATGCTGATCATGAACGGAGTGTCGGTTCTTATCATCTACAGTGGCGCACATGCAGTTGACAACGGAACCATGCAGGTTGGAAATGTTATGGCGTTTATCCAGTATGCAATGCAGATCATTATGTCATTTTTGATGATCACCGCCATGTCCATTATGCTTCCAAGAGCCAATGTTGCAGCACTTCGTATTGATGAGGTCCTGAAAACAGAGGTCAGTGTCCATGATCCGGAGAATCCGGTGAAACCAGAGGCACAGACAAAAGGAACCGTAGAATTCGATCATGTAAGCTTTGCTTATCCGGAAGCCGGAGAGAATGTCCTGACTGACATTTCCTTTAAGGCAGAAAAAGGTGAGACCGTTGCCGTAATCGGAAGTACCGGAAGCGGAAAGAGTACTCTGGTAAATCTGATCCCGAGATTTTATGATGCAACAGAAGGTGCTGTTAAGATTGACGGTGTGGATGTCCGTGAAATGACGCAGAAGGATGTACGTGAGAGACTGGGATATGTTCCGCAGAAGGGAATCCTGTTCTCAGGAACCATCGATTCCAACATCCGTTATGGAAAAACGGATATTTCAGAGGAAGAAGTAAAGGAAGCTGCCCAGGTAGCACAGGCAGAAGAATTTATCGTTACAAAGCCGGAGGGCTATGAGTCACCGATCGCCCAGGGCGGAAGCAATGTTTCCGGTGGTCAGAAGCAGAGACTTTCCATTGCGAGAGCCATTGCCAAGAAACCGGAGATCTTTATCTTTGATGACAGCTTCTCAGCACTGGATTTCAAGACAGACAGTACATTACGTAAAGCACTGAAGGAGCATACAAAAGATACAACAACGATCATCGTTGCACAGCGTATCAGTACCATTCTCAATGCAGATAAGATCATTGTACTGGATGATGGCCGTATGGCAGGAATCGGAACACATAAAGAGCTTATGAAGAACTGTGAGGTATATCGTCAGATTGCCATGAGTCAGCTTTCAGAGGAGGAATTGGCATGAGTGAGCAGAGAAGACGAAAAGGGCCTATGGGAGGCCGTGGAATGCAGCCCACCGAAAAGGCCAAGGACTTTAAAGGGGCAATGGCCAAACTGTTCCGTTATATGGGACGCTACAAATTCCGTTTTATGCTGATGTTCGTATTTGCGGTAGCAGGTACGGTATTTAATATCGTAGGTCCGAAGATCCTTGGAAAAGCAACCACAGAGCTTTATAAAGGACTGGTTGCCAAGGTTAACGGAACCGGCGGAATTGATTTTGAGAAGATCGGAATGATCCTTCTGTGGACACTTGGATTATATCTGGCAAGTGCACTGTTTTCTTTTATACAGGGATTTGTAATGACCGGTATCTCCAACGATGTCACATATAATCTGAGAAAAGATATTTCAAAGAAGATCAACCGTCTTCCTATGAATTATTTTGAGAGCCGTACCAACGGTGAGATCCTTTCCAGAGTGACCAATGATGTGGATACGCTGCAGATGAGCCTGAACCAGAGTATGACACAGCTGATCACATCTGTGACAACACTGATCGGTGTCTTTATCATGATGCTGTCTATCAATGTATGGATGACACTGGCAGCACTTTTGATCCTGCCGGTTTCCATGCTTATCATCAACAAGGTAATGAAGCATTCCCAGAAATACTTCCAGGCACAGCAGGATTATCTGGGAAGAGTTAACGGCCAGATTGAGGAAAACTTCGGCGGACATGATGTTGTACGTGTATTTAACAAAGAGCAGGATGTTCTCACCGAGTTTGAACGTGATAACGGAAAGCTGTATGAGTCTGCATGGAAATCTCAGTTCTTTTCCGGAATGATGATGCCGATCATGCAGTTTGTAGGAAACCTTGGCTATGTGATGGTGGCACTTCTTGGAGGCGTTTTTGCCATCAGGGGAACCATTGAGGTTGGAGATATTCAGTCCTTTTTCCAGTACATCCGTAACTTTACACAGCCGATCCAGCAGATCGCACAGGTTACAAACCTTCTGCAGTCTTCCGCGGCAGCCTCCGAGCGTGTATTTGAATTCCTGGAGGAGCCGGAGGAAGAACTTCAGCCGGAGAATCCGGATTCTATTGAGGGACTGGAAGGAAATGTACAGTTTGAGCATGTAAAATTCGGCTACAACCCGGATAAGATCATTGTAAATGATTTTTCCGCGGATGTGCATGACGGTCAGAAGATCGCTATCGTAGGACCGACCGGTGCCGGAAAGACAACCATGGTCAAACTTCTGATGCGTTTCTATGATGTAAACGGCGGAAGTATCAAGGTTGACGGTCATGATGTCCGTAATTTCAACCGCAGTAATCTCCGTGAGATGTTTGGAATGGTACTGCAGGATACCTGGCTGTTCTCCGGAACCATTATGGAAAATATCCGGTACGGAAGACTGGATGCAACCGATGAAGAGGTGATTGCAGCTGCAAAAGCGGCTCATATCCACAACTTTATCATGCAGCAGCCTGGCGGCTATCAGATGGTTCTGGATGAGGAGACCAGCAACGTTTCCCAGGGCCAGAAGCAGCTGCTCACCATTGCAAGGGCGATCCTGGCGGACAATAAGATCCTGATCTTGGATGAGGCCACATCTTCCGTAGATACCAGAACCGAGATGCAGATCCAGAAGGCCATGGATAACCTGATGAAGGGCAGAACCAGCTTTGTCATTGCCCATAGGCTTTCCACCATTAGAGATGCAGATCTGATCCTGGTTATGAAAGACGGAGATATTATCGAGCAGGGCAATCATGAAGAACTGCTGGCACGAAAAGGATTTTATGCAGATCTTTATAATAGTCAGTTCGAGAAAAAAGAGGCACAGGCATAAGCTGATAGAAAGACAAAGTGTTATTATATAAAAAAAGAGCGAAGCGGATTCCGAACGTCCGCTTCGCTTTTTTACTCTATACATCCGTTCCGCTTTCAGGTATAATTCTGTAGTAAGGACTCTGAAACAGGGCTTTCAAAAAAGGCTCCGGAGTATCTATAAAAAATGAAAGAAACGGGAGGATTTTACCATGATCATAACAACAACACCATCGGTAGAGGGAAGAGCAATCCGTGAATATAAAGGAATCGCATTCGGAGAAGTGATCACAGGAGTGAATGTTATCAAGGACCTTGGCGCAGGTCTTCGGAATTTTTTCGGCGGAAGAAGTGCCGGATATGAGGAAGAGCTTCAGAAAGCCAGAGAAGAGGCACTGAAAGAGCTGGAGCAGCGCGCGGCAGCAATGGGAGCCAACGCAGTGATCGGTGTGGATATCGATTATGAGGTGCTTGGCGCAGACAATGGCATGCTGATGGTTACAGCAAGCGGAACAGCGGTAGTGGTGGATTAAGGCGTATGGCAGCAGTAAAAAACGGACGGGAATATCTTACACATGTGACAGAAACTCTGCGTCACCGGATCACTCAGCTGAATGATTCCATAGAAGCAGGTCAGAAAGAAATCGAAGGGATGCACGAGTACTACTGGGAAAACTACACAGAGATGGATCAGTACGGCTATGAGAACTTTGATAACCAGCAGGCACTTCTCCATGAGATCAATGCAAGCAATGAGAAGATCGAGCTGCGCCGCAGGTTCCGGAAAATGATGGATTCTCCATTTTTTGGAAGAGTAGATTTCTGTTATGAGGGCGACGATGAGCCTGAGATCTTTTATATCGGAATTGCAAACCTTGCGGAGGAAAACGGTGGCCTTCCACTGATCTATGACTGGAGAGCACCGGTGTCCGGACTGTTCTATGATTTTGACAAAGGGCCGGCATCCTATCAGGCACCTCTGGGGGAAATCCATGGAGACATTGCTGCCAAGTGGCAGTATAAGATCCGTGGTGGAAAAATGATCTATGAGTTTGAAAGTGATGTGAAGATCGATGATGAGATCCTGAAGGCAGAGCTTGGAAGTAACGGAGATGTACAGCTGAAAAACATTATCCGCACCATTCAGAAAGAGCAGAATGCCATTATCCGAAACACTTCGGACCGGATCATGGTGATCCAGGGAGCTGCAGGAAGCGGCAAGACATCCATCGCCCTGCACAGGATCGCTTATCTTCTCTATCATGACAGGAAAAATCTGAAATCTTCTTCTGTGCTGGTGCTTTCACCCAACGGAGTGTTCTCGGATTATATTTCCCATATTCTGCCGGAGCTTGGAGAAGAGAATATCCGGGAGATGAGCTTTGATCTTTTTGCCTATAAGAGACTGAAAAATACAGTGTCAGACTGCGAAGACCGCTACGATCTGATCGAGCGACAGATCGCAGGATCGTGCGATGAGAAACTTCTGAAGGAAAAACAGTCCCGGGATTTTCTGGACCGCATGGAAGGGTATCTGGTAGAACTGGAAGACAGCCTTATGAATTTCCGGGATGTGGAACATCGTGGTGTAGTCAAAAAAGAACAGGAGATCATCGAGCTCTTTTACTTTAAATTTATGGATATCCCGCTGCTTTCCAGAATGGATGCAGTGGCGGAGTATTTCATTGATGAGGTGGAAACGCTGAAGGGATTTGACCTTCCGGAGGAAGAGCGGGAGGCAGTGAAGAGCCGTTTTTACCGGATGTATGAGACAAGAGATCTTTATGTGTTATACAATCGTTTCCTGAGGCAGGAGGGATTTCCGGCGCTTCCACAGGTACAGTACGAAAAAAGAAAGCTTCGTTATGAGGATGTGTATCCGGTTCTGTATCTGAAATACCGGTTGGAAACCCAGCAGGAGGACAGTGGTGTCCGTCACCTGATCGTAGATGAGATGCAGGATTATTCCAGGATCCAGTATCTGATCATCCAGAAGCTTTTTAAATGTAAGATGACGATCCTTGGAGACCGGGAGCAGACCATGGACGGGGATCAGCAGGATGTACTCACATTCCTTCCGAAGATCTTTGGAAAAGATATCCGCAGGATCGTGATGAACAAGAGCTACCGTAACACTATTGAGATCGCTTCTTATGCAAATCAGCTTGCCGGGATCACAGAAGTGGAACTGTTTGAGCGTCATGGAAAACCGGTGGAGGAAAAAGAATTTCCGGGGCTTATCGAGGCATTGGAGCGCGTGGTGAAGGAACTGAAACTGGAGAAGCAGGCAGTGACGGAAGCTGAAGCAGACAGAATGAAAATGGCAGATATGGAGACAGCCGGTGCGGAAGGCCAGGAAGAATTTTCTTACGAGACAGCAGCGGTGATAACGAGAACTGCAGATGAGGCAAGAGAAGCATACTATATCCTTCAGAAAAAACTGGAAGCAGAAGGATTTGATACAAAGGAGCGGCTGTCCTTGCTTCACAGAGACAGTACAAACTTCAAAAAAGGTCTTACGGTTACCACCTTTTATATGGCAAAAGGCCTGGAATTTGACCAGGTATTTTCGGTATTTCCGGGAGCAGACCGAAGCCCTATCGTGCAGAGAGCCAGATATATTGCGGCAACCAGAGCGCTTCATGAATTGTATATGTATGAAATAACAGAATAAAAAATAATACAAAACGCTGTAAAAGGAAATCGTGGTACAAAATTCCTTTTACAGCGTTTTTGGATGATTTTTTGATAAAGAATTAAAAGATATAATAGAGTTGTTCTATTTCATGTTTTCACAGAAGATTTCTTCCATAGATCCGGTAAGCGGGACACCAAGTTTCCGTAAGATTCCGTCCAGAGCGTGGAAAACGTCGCGTACATTGTAGAAAGTTGCATTGTTTCCCATGTGGCCGATGCGGATGACCTTGCCTGCGAGAACATCGAAAGAACCTGCAAGCATGATGTTGTAGTCTTTTTTGACTCCGTCCAGGATCGCAGCGGCTGTGGTGCATTCCGGAACTTCAAAAACAGTTACAGTGTTGGAATAGCCGCTGTGGAGATACAGCTTAAGTCCGGCTCCTGTAATGGCCTTTCGGGAGGCTGCGGCGATTTTGGCATGGCGTGTAAGGATCCCGGGATCATCGGCAATGTTGTCAATAGCAGCCCGCAGGCCATAGATATCGCTGATCGGCATGGTATATGGAAACCATTTTTCTTCATAATAATGTGCAAAGGTTGTGAGATTTGCGTAGAAAGAAGCAATGGGTGTCTTTCTTTCAGTCATTGCCTTCTTTGCATCGCTGCTGACTACAACAAAGGTAAGTCCCGGAGGTGCAGATACCACCTTCTGTGATCCGCCGCACATGATATCAATCTGACATGCATCAATGTTCAGTGGTTCGCCGAAAGAAGCAGAGACAGAATCTACAACGGTAAGGATTCCATATTTTTTAAGAAGGGGACAGATGGCAGCGACATCGTTGAGCATACCACTTGGAGTATCGCCGTGAACTACGGTTGCATATTTGTAGTCATGGTTATCTGCAAGAAAATCTTCCAGTTCCTTCACATCGAGGGTATTCCGGTAATCTCGGGTATAAAGTTCCGGTTTGCCTCCGTACATGGAAACAAAATCGGCAAAGCCTTTTCCATAGATACCATTGTCGAGAACGAGAACCTTATCTCCAGGCTCAGTCATGGAAGCGATGGCAGCCTCCAGACCAAGAATACCCTCACCACTTAAGATGAGGGTTTCATTGGAGGTGTGGAGAAGAGCGCTGATCTTCTCACAGGTTTCTTTATAAAATTCGACAAAATCTTCGTCCAGATCCGGGTTGGTGCATTCCAGGCTTCTTGCCAGACGGACATTTTCTGCGACCTGTGTAGGTCCCGGTGTCATGATCTTATACATAAACTCACCTCTTGTTTTTCTTATAGCAGTTTCAGAAATTGATGCATTAATTTATGGAACTGCTATAGGCTATTTTTTTAATCCTGTTTTTCTTGCAGCAAGGTTTAACGGAGTGATCACTACGAGAACGATAACTGCTGCGACACCGATCTGTACCAGGTTTCCGGGAATGGAAGATACCGGTGCCAGAGGGTTTCCGTAGATGATAACTTCTGCGATGTAGTAACCGACAACCTTGACCACGCAGGCTGCTGCGATGGCGATCACATACCATTTCATGTTCTGATGTTTGTGGTCTTCTGTGATTTTACCTACGGTGAATCCCATGATGCCTACGATGATAAGGGTAAATGGTGCCCAAAGGGTCCAGCCGGAGAGAAGGTCGAACAAGCCCATTCCGATTCCGCCTGCGATGGCTCCGGTTTTCTTTCCAAATAAAATGGCACCGATGAAGAGCGGTACATTTCCAAGGTGGATCAGTCCGCCGTTGGCTGCAATTGGAAGCTTGACATTAATAAATGCTGTGAAGATATAAGTCAGTGCAACAAATACGGCTGTGATGGTGAGAAACTGAACAGATGAAAGTTCCTGATCGGTTCCCTGAGATGTCTGAACTGCTTTTTCCATAGTTATGAATCCTTTCCCGAAAACATCTTTATATAGATGTCCTCTTTTCATATGTTTTTGGTTGGATATACTTTACAACATGAGTGTATACGAATAAAGACACAATTATCGAAAAAAAAAAGGGGACAGATTAAAAGAAAACAGAAATTCCGCAGAGGCAGTGTAAAATCGGAAATACAGGATCAGAAGCAGAATAGAATAAGATAGGCACATCTGGGGAGATTATAATATAGGAAAAATTCTGTACGGAATGGGATATTTGTTTACAGGATATTCATAAAGTACAGGGAGAAATCAATTGACAAAGTTGTAATAAAATCGTAAAATGTAGCAAAGAGTGTGTTCAGGAGCGAATATTCCGGACACACTTTGTGACTGATGATGATTATGAGGAGGATACTATGAAGAATAAAAAATTTATCGCACTTTTAGCTATGACTGTTGCTCTCTCTGGTGTCATGACTGCATGTAGTTTCGGAGGTGGAAAAGAGGACAGCGTGGTTGTGGAGTCTACTCCTACTCCTACACCTGCGAAGAAAGCGACAGCTACACCGACTGTTGCGGCAGATGCACAGAACACAACCTACACATCCAAGGATAAATCCGTAGCGATTAAGCTTCCGGATGCAACCTGGGCTAATAAATCCGATGAGACAGATATGTTAAGCTTTGAGTCTCCGGATCAGGGTAAAATTCTGATCCTTCACGGTTCTGGTGCAGATCTGGAGTCTGCGGTAATTCCGAATTCACAGGATATGGCCGTTTCCATGACACAGGCAGAGAACATGGTCAATGGAACCGATTTTGAGATCCAGGATTATAAGTCAGACCAGAAAGATGGAATCAATATCTATTCCTACACTGTAAAATACAAGGATACAACCAAGAGTGATGGTTATGTATATGCCATCAATAAATATTTTGTAAATGACAGCGAGTATTACAGCCTTGTGGCATCTGTTAAAAAAGAGGATGCTCTGAAAAAGGTTCAGGAGTCTGTCGACAGCTTTGCAATCCTTGGTGATTCCACTCTGAAGAGTGCGGCAAATGGTTCCGCAGCCAAGACTGCCGGTAAAGGTAATGCAGCAGCTTCCTCTGACGGAAGTGCATCTGCAGATGGTAATGCAGCAGCTTCTTCTAACGGAACAGCAGCAGATGGAACTGCAGCTGCCGACGGAAGCACATCTACAGACGGAAGTGCAGCATCTGACGGAACATCTACAGACGGAAGCAGTACATCTGACGGTTCTTCCGATGGAACTGCATCCACTGACAGCAGCTCCTCCGGTGCTATTGTAAATGGCGGATTTACAGATGAGCAGCTTGGCAACACAGATGAGACAAGAACTATTTACAGAAACTCCGATGGTAAACCACGTGTTATCGTTCCGGACGGAAACGGTGCATGGATGGATAACGAAGGAAACCGTTTCACCTTCTCTTCTCAGTATGACTGTGATGTATATGAAGAGGATGGAACAAGCTTCTACTGGCACGGTGAGGCTGCAGACGTATACTATATGCCTGTACAGTAAAGCCTGGAGCAGCAGGAGATTCGGTTAGATAAGAAATCCGGGATCACAGCTTTTGTGGCTGCGGTCCCGGATTTTTTGTGTCATATTATGTCAGAGGCGTATACTTATACAGGAAGACATGGTATAATGTGAACGCTGCGGGCGATGGAACGCCCGGAAAATATTTGGAGGTTTTTATGGAAGCATACAGCGATTTTGCCAGAGTTTATGATATCTTCATGGACAATGTGGAATATGAAAAATGGGCGGAATATCTGATCGGAAGCCTTAAGGAATACGGAATTGAAGACGGGATCGTGCTGGAACTTGGCTGCGGGACCGGAGTGATGACGGAACTTCTGGCAGAGTCCGGTTATGATATGATCGGCGTAGATAATTCCGAGGAAATGCTGGGAGAGGCCATGGAAAAACGGGCAGAGTCCGGCCATGAGATCCTTTACCTGGAGCAGGATATGCGGGAGTTTGAACTTTACGGAACAGTGCGGGCTATCGTCAGCGTCTGTGACTGTATGAATTATATTACAGAGGAAGAAGATCTTCTTACTGTATTTAAACTGGTGAATAATTATCTTGATCCGGATGGAATTTTTATATTTGATATGAATACGCCGTATAAATACCGGGAAATACTTGGAAATACGACTATTGCGGAGAATCGGGAAGAGGGCAGTTTTATCTGGGAAAATGAATTTGACGAAGAGACAGGAATTAACGTTTATGATCTGACTCTGTTCCTTCCAAGAGAAGACGGACTTTATGAGAGAGATGAAGAAATCCATTACCAGAAGGCCTATGAGCCGGAGAAAATCCGGGAATTGCTTGAAAAGGCAGGCCTTATCCCTCTGGCAGTTTATGATGCATACACCAAGGATGCACCGAAACCGGACAGCGGAAGACTGACCTTTGTGGCAAGAGAACATGGCAAAGGAATTTCGGCAGAAGAGAAATAAAGGAGGAAATTTTTTTATATGAGTGATTATATTGTAAGAGCAACAGCGGCAAACAGCCAGATCCGTGCGTTTGCGGCTGTGACAACAGATATGGTGGAGACAGCGAGACAGAATCATAATACCAGCCCGGTGGCAACAGCGGCACTGGGACGTCTCCTTACCGGTGGTGCCATGATGGGAGCGATGATGAAAGGGGAAAAAGATCTTCTTACACTTCGTATCCACGCAGGCGGACCGCTGCAGGGGATTACGGTAACTGCAGATTCTCACGGAAATGTAAAAGGTTATGTAGGAAATCCGGATGTATGTATTCCGGCAAACAGCAAAGGCAAACTGGATGTTGCGGGAGCTGTCGGTGTAGGGTTTATGGATGTGATCAAGGATATGGGCTTGAAAGAGCCATATGTGGGTCAGGTTGCACTTCAGACCAGTGAGATTGCAGAAGACCTTACCTATTATTTTGCCACCAGTGAGCAGGTTCCGTCTGCAGTAGGACTGGGTGTGCTGATGAATAAGGATAATACGGTTCGTCAGGCCGGCGGCTTTATTGTGCAGCTGATGCCGTTTGCAGAGGAAGAAGTGATCGCAAAGCTTGAGGAAAACGTATCAAAGATCGATTCTGTTACCAGCCTTCTGGAGCAGGGCCATACACCGGAAAGCCTTCTTGAGAAAGTACTGGAAGGTTTTGATATCGAGATCAATGATACACTGCCCACACAGTTCCACTGCAACTGCTGCAGAGAACGTGTGGAAAAAGCGCTGATCAGCATTGGAAGAAAAGAACTCAACGAGATGGTCCAGGAAGGCAAGGACATTGAGATGAACTGCCATTTCTGCAATAAAAATTATAAATTCAGCGTGGAAGATCTTAAGAGAATCATAAAAGAGTGCAAGCGATAAGCCGCAGGAGGAAGAAAAAATGAAGCATGGTTTTATCAAGGTGGCAGCAGCAACGCCGAGAGTTACCGTTGCAGACTGCAAGGCAAACGGGGAGGAAATCCTGAAGGCCATTCATGAAATGGAAAAAGAGCATGTCAAGCTGATGGTATTTCCGGAATTCTGTATCACAGGATATACCTGTCACGATCTTTTTCTTCAGAGATGCCTTCTGGACAGTGCGTGGGATGAACTTCTCCATATTGCAGATGAGACAAAAGAGACGGATGCCCTGATTTTTGTGGGACTTCCGCTGCGCCACAGAGGCAAGCTCTATAATGTGGCAGCTGCCCTGAATCATGGCCGCATCGTGGGATTTGTGCCGAAGACTCATATTCCTAATTATAACGAGTTTTATGAACAGAGACAGTTTGCCGGTGCAGAGGAAGAAGATGTGGAATTTGTGGACTTCCTGAAGGGCGTGAAAAATGAGGAAGATGAGTTCTGGGATGAGATTCCTTTTGGAACAGACCTGATCTTTGAGTGTGAGGAATTCCCGGAATTCACTGTTGCGGCAGAGCTCTGTGAGGATCTCTGGGTTCCGGCACCGCCAAGTATCCGTCATGCCATCAACGGCGCCCATATTATCGTCAATCTTTCTGCCAGCGATGAGATGGTAGGGAAGGATTCCTACCGGAGAACTCTGGTAAGCGGGCAGTCCGCACGGCTGATCTGCGGATATATTTACGCAAGCGCAGGAGAGGGCGAGTCCACTCAGGATCTTGTGTTCGGCGGACAGAATATGATCGCGGAAAATGGCTCCATGCTTGCAGAGAGCAGACGTTTTGAGAACGGCATTATTTACAGTGAGATCGATGTACAGAGACTGGCTGATGAGAGAAGAAGAATGTCCACATATCCGGCAGTTTCCATCTGTAGCCATACAAGAGTTGGTTTTTCCGTAGCAGAGGAAGAAACCAGACTTACCAGAAAGTATCCGCAGTATCCGTTCGTTCCGTCTGTGAAGGAAGAACGTGATGAGCGCTGTGAGGAGATCCTGAATATCCAGGCTATGGGACTTAAGAAACGTATGGAACATATCCACAGCAGGAGTGCGGTGGTAGGACTTTCCGGCGGGCTGGATTCCACACTGGCGCTTCTTGTAATGGCGCGTGCTTTTGACCGGATGGGAATGCCGAGAGATCAGATCCACTGTGTGACCATGCCGTGTTTTGGAACCACAGACAGAACCTATCAGAATGCCTGCAAGTTAAGCCGCTGCCTTGGTGCAAAACTTACTGAGGTGAATATTAAAGAGGCGGTAAATGTCCACTTCCGGGATATCGGACATGATCCCGAGATCCACGATGTGACTTATGAAAACAGCCAGGCACGTGAGCGTACCCAGATCCTGATGGATACGGCAAACAAGGAAGGCGGCGTTCTTGTGGGAACGGGAGATCTTTCCGAGCTGGCTCTTGGCTGGGCGACCTACAATGGTGATCACATGTCCATGTATGGTGTGAATGCTTCTGTTCCGAAGACACTGGTACGTCATCTGGTACGTTATTATGCGGATACCTGCGGGGATGAGGAACTGAAAGAGGTTCTTCTGGATATCCTGGATACGCCGGTCAGCCCTGAGCTTCTGCCGCCGAAGGATGGCAAGATCGCCCAGAAGACCGAAGATCTGGTAGGACCTTATGAACTCCATGATTTCTATCTGTATTACATGCTGCGTGCAGGATTTACACCGGATAAGATCTATCGGCTTGCCTGCCTGACTTTTGACGGAATTTATGATAAAGAGACGATCCTGAAATGGCTGAAAACCTTCTACCGGAGATTTTTTGCCCAGCAGTTCAAGCGTTCCTGCCTGCCGGATGGACCGAAGGTAGGTAGTGTGGCACTTTCTCCAAGGGGAGATTTAAGAATGCCAAGTGATGCAAGTGCAAGGATCTGGCAGGATGTGCTGGAGAAGATTGAAATCTGAAGATAGATCACAGAGTGTAATGGAAAGGTACGATTTATGATCGGATTTACCTGACATGATAAAAAAGCGGAGAGCTTATGTGTTCTCCGCTTTTTTTACTGCGTCTGTGATGGCCGAAAGGAGTACCTGGGAGGTATATTTCCGGTCTCCTGCATACTGAATGTCCTCCAGGGACTGGCTGGAATAAATCTGGCTTGCCAGGGAATTCAGAACCGGCTCCATGAGAGGGTAGGAAGCTTTTGTTGTTTCGCTTAAGTTTACCAGACGAATGGCTTTGATTTTGTCAGCGTTTACGGTGACTTCCACATCAAAGGTATTATCATTCAGGGTAATGGAAGAGGTGTATACACCCGGTTTGTAGCGGGATTTTTCGCCGGCTGTATGGCTGGCAGTTTTTCCGGGACCGAACATGAAGAAAAGGATAACAGCCAGAACAACAGCCAGAGCCAGAAAGACGGCTGTGTAGATGATCTCTTTCATATGTAGGACGATGATCCTGGTTTTGGAACTCATGGCGCACGCCTCCCGAAGCTTTTTTATATAGTTTATTAAAAGAGAAGAGAATTTATGCCAGAGCGCCCGTTCTATGGGAACAGGATTTGTGGTATGATAGAGATACTTCAGGTGTAAAATGCGCCAGAGCGACCGAAAATCTGCAGGAAAATCAGGAGGAAAAGAATGTCACTACAGTTTATTATAGGAAGTTCCGGAAGTGGAAAGTCCTGTTATGCATATCAGAATATCATAGAACAGGCCGGACTGCATCCGGAGAAGCTTTTCTTTGTGATCGTGCCGGAACAGTTTACCATGCAGACCCAGAAGACACTGGTGGAGATGAGTCCGGGAAAAGGAATCCTGAATATTGATATTTTAAGTTTTGAGCGTCTGGCATACCGCGTGCTGGAGGAAGTTGGCGGAGACAGCCGTACGCTTCTGGAAGAAACCGGTAAGAGCATGGTGCTCCAGAAGATGGTCCAGCAGCATGGAAAGGAGCTTTCCTACCTGGGAGGCCAGATGCGTAAGGCGGGATATCTGGATGAAGTGAAGTCCATTTTGTCAGAATTTATGCAGTACGATATCCGGGACAGTGAAATTCAGGAGATGATCGAGGATTCCAGTGACAGGGCATTACTTCAGATGAAACTGAAAGATGTATCTGTTCTTTACCAGGCATTTACCGGGTATCTGAAGGATCATTATATGACGGGAGAAGAAGTGATGGACGCTCTGGAAAAAGCTCTTCCTTTTTCCAGAAAGATGAAAAACAGCGTTCTTCTTCTGGATGGATACACCGGTTTTACTCCCATCCAGATGCGGGTGGTGGGAGAATTGCTTGCTGTCTGTGAAAAAGTGATGGTAACGGTGACCATGGATGCGGCTGAGAATTTAAGTACCAGAGGGAAGCCCTATCAGCTTTTTTACATGAGCCGTCAGATGATCCACAGACTTTCGGAACTGACCAGAGATATTGAGGAGCCGGTTCTTTTGAAAGATGTGAAAAAATCCCGGTTTTCCCAGGCCCCGGCTCTTCATTTCCTGGAAAAAAATATCTTCCGTTACCGGAAAAACGTATATAAAAAGAAGCAGGATGAGATCTGTATGTTTTCCGCAACGAGTCCTCTGAAAGAGATGGAAGAAACTGCCCGGCGGATTGCCAGACTTGTCCGTGAAAAAGACTGCCGCTACGGTGAGATCGCGGTGATCACCGGTAACCTGGAGGAGTACGGAAATCTTGCGAAGCAGGTGTTTACAGCAGCCGGGATCCCGTATTTCATTGATGAGAAACATACGGTTCTGATGAATCCTTTTGTGGAATATTTCCGGGCAGCTCTTGAGATGGCAGTACAGGATTTTTCCTATGAAAGTGTATTTCGTTATCTCCGATGTGGAATGTCCTGTGTGACCAGGGAAGAAGCAGATCTTCTGGAGAATTATGTGCTGGCACTTGGAATCCGGGGATTTAAGAAATGGGATGAAGTATGGGTGCGCATCTATCGGGGGATGCCTCCGGAAAATATTCAGAGGCTTAATGAGATCCGGGAGCGGTTTGCGGATGAGACCAGGGAGCTGGCGTTAAGTTTTAAAGGCGGGAAGAAGACGGTACGGGAATACTGTACCATTCTCTATGAGTTTGCCCTGAAGAGCCAGGTGCAGCCGAAACTGAAACATCAGGAACTGAAATTTAAGGAACAGGGCGACAAGGCCATGGAGAAGGAGTATGCTCAGATATACGGGATCGTTATGGAACTTCTGGACAACATGGTGGAGATCTTGGGTGAGGAGACAGTGAGCCGCCAGGATTTCCGGCAGCTTCTGGAGACCGGTCTTAATCAGGCCAAAGTAGCATTGATTCCTCCAAGTATGGATCAGGTACTTGTGGGAGATATGGAGAGAACCAGGCTGAAGGATATCCGTGCACTGTTTTTTGTTGGAGTCAATGAGGGAAATATCCCCAAGAATACTTCCGGTGGGGGGATTTTAACAGAGCTTGACAGGGAGTTTTTTCAGGATCAGGGGATACAGCTGGCACCTGGTCCGAAAGAACTGATGAATACGCAGAGATTTTATCTCTATCTGAACATGACCAAGCCAAGAGAACTGCTCTGTCTTTCTTTCTGTCAGTCAGACAGTCAGGGAAAAGCTTTAAGCCCGGCCTTTCTTATTAATAATATCCGGGAAATGTTTCCGGAAATGGAAATCCGGCAGTGTGGAGAAGTGCAGGACTCCATGGAGCTTCTGGAACTTCCGGGAATCAGTCTGGATTATCTGCTGAAAGGTCTTGCGGGAGAAGAGTATCGGGATGATGCAGTGTTCCAGGAATTGTACAGCTGGTACCTTCAGAGTCCGGAATATAGGACACTTGTGAAACGGCTGACAGAAGTATCTTTTTCGGAACGTCCATCGGATATGATCGGAAAAACTGTGGCAGGGATTCTTTACGGGGAAGTTTCTCCATACAGTGCTACCCGGCTGGAGCGGTTTGCGGCCTGTGCATTTGCACATTTTCTGCAGTATGGCCTGAAAGTGACAGAACGGGCGGAATATGAATTCCGTGCTATGGATATGGGAAATGTGATGCACATGGCACTGGAAAAATTTGCGGCGGAAGTCCGAAAAGAGGGACTGGACTGGGTGGATCTTACAGAGGAAGAGAGAAACCGTATCATAGATGACTGTCTGGATCAGGTTTCCGCAGATTACGGAAATACAGTTCTCAAAAGCAGTGCAAGGAATGAATATATGATCGAGCGTACCAGACGGATCTTAAGGCGTACGGTGTGGGCACTGCAGGAACAACTGAAACATGGAGAATTCCGGCCGGAAGGCTTTGAGGTGAAGTTTGAGGGTGGCCGGATCGACCGTGTGGATATTATGGAGGAGCCGAAGAACAATCGGGTCTATGTAAAGGTCATTGATTATAAGACCGGAAATACTTCCTTTGATATGCTGGCTTTGTATCATGGATTGCAGCTGCAGTTGATGATCTATCTGGATGGTGCACTGAAGGTAGAACAGAGAAAATATCCGGAACGGGAGATCGTTCCTGCAGGAATTTTTTATTATAATGTGAAAGATCCCATGATCCAGGAGAAGATCCATGCGGATGTAGAGCGGGTTCAGGACCAGGTGATGAAAAAACTGAAAATGAACGGTCTGGTCCAGGCGGATGATGATGTAAGCATAAAGATTGATGAAACCCTTGCATCCATACCGGTGTCCAGAAATAAGGACGGAAGTTTCAGCAGGCGGTCTTCGGTGGCATCCAGGCAGCAGTTTAATGCACTGGGGGAATATGTGCGCCGTAAGATCTGCGACATCCGGGAGTCTATTCTGGACGGAAACGCGGCAGTGGCGCCTTATGAGCTTGGAAAAAAGAACGCCTGTACCTATTGTCCGTATATTACAGTGTGCGGATTTGACAGAAAGATACCGGGATATGAGTTTCACAGATTACCATCGTTCTCAGAAAGTGACCTGTGGAAAAAAATCATGAAGGAGGACGAATAAATGGCTGTGAAATGGACGGAAGAACAGGAAAAAGTCATCACGCTCCGGGACAGGAATATTCTGGTCAGTGCGGCAGCCGGTTCCGGTAAAACCGCAGTACTGGTACAGAGGATCTTAAGTAAGATCATGGATTCTGTGAAACCGGTGGATATTGACCGCCTTCTGATCATGACATTTACAAGGGCGGCAGCCGGAGAGATGAGAGAACGTATTGAACGTGCCCTGGATCAGGCACTGGCCGAAGATCCGGATAATGAGCATCTACAGAGACAGATGACACTGATCCATACTGCACAGATCACGACCATTGACGGATTCTGCTCCTATGTGATCCGGAATTATTTTCATCTGATCGGACTGGACCCGGGTTACAGGACAGCAGATGAAGGAGAACTGAAGCTTTTGCAGGAAGACGTGCTCAAGGAGCTTTTTGAAGATTATTATGCAGAGGGCGATGAGGATTTTACCACGTTTGTGGAATGCTATGCAGCAGGGAAATCTGATGAAAGCCTGAAAGAGCATGTTCTGGATCTGTATGATGCGTCCATGAGTAATCCCTGGCCCGAAGAGTGGCTGGATGGTTGTGTGGAGAATTACTGCCTGGATCCGGAAAAGGGTATTGCAGAAACAAAGTGGTACCAGTCTCTGTGGGAAATTGTGGACAATGCGCTGAAGGAAGCAGAAGAGCTGAATGAAAGTGCAATGGAGATCTGTGAAGAGACGGAGGGACCGGAACTGTATCTGGAGGCACTTCAGAAAGATCTTCTGCTGATCCGGCAGTTACAGGAACTGTCCGATAAACAGGACTATGATCAGATGGTACAGACTCTGCAGAATCTTTCATTTGCAAGGCTTTCCACAAAAAAGATGGAAGGGGTATCCGGCCAGCTGAAAAGTCTGGTAAAAGATATCCGGGAAGATGCAAAGGATATCCTGAAAGATCTGGGAAGCCGGTATTTTCAGTGCAGTCTTGAGGAACTGACGGAGCTGACGCTGGCATCTGCAGGACCATTAAAGATGCTGGTAAAACTCACCAAAGATTTTGCACAGCGTTTCAGTGACAAGAAGAGGGAAAAAAATGTCCTGGATTTCTCAGACATGGAACATTTTGCCCTGGAGATCCTTCTGAAAAAAGAAGGAGATATCTGTACGCCAAGCCAGGCAGCAAGGGAACTTTCCGAGAAATACGATGAGGTTCTTCTGGATGAATATCAGGACAGCAACCTGGTTCAGGAAATCCTGATGCAGAATGTTTCCGGCTGGGTGAATGACCGTAAAAATATCTTTATGGTAGGAGATGTGAAGCAAAGTATTTACCGGTTCCGACTGGCTCGTCCGGAGCTGTTTATGGAGAAGTACAAAAGCTATTCTCTGACAGACAGCCTGGAGCAGAGGATCGATCTTCACAAAAATTTCCGAAGCAGACAGGAAGTTCTGGAAAGTGTCAACTTTATTTTCCGACAGATCATGGGAGCGGATCTGGGTGGAATTGATTATGATGAGGCGGCTGCTCTGTATCCGGGAGCCTCTTTTCCGGAGGGACAGGATAGCGAATTCGTAAAGACTGAGGTTCTTCTTGTGGAAAAAGACGGGGAGATCCTGGAGGATTCCGATGTGGACGCACCGGAAAATGAAAGGGAGCTGGAGGCTCTGGCCATTGCAGGAAAAATCCGTTCCATGGTGGGACATGACCTTGTGCTTGACAAGGAAACCGGGGAGTACCGTCCTGTACGGTATGGAGATATTGTGATCCTGCTCCGCTCTGCCACCGGATGGGCAGAGACTTTTGGGGAAGTGCTGGCTGCAAGAGGGATTCCGTCCTATACGGCGTCCCGAACCGGATATTTTTCCACAACAGAGGTTGTTACACTTCTGAATTATCTCCGGGTGCTGGATAATCCTCTTCAGGATATTCCTCTGACCGGTGTGCTTCGTTCTCCCATTGTGGGATGCACCACAGAGGAGCTGGCAGAGCTTCGGATCGCATATCCGGAGGGAATGATCTGTGAATGTGTGCGGGCATTTGTGGAGGATTATCGGGAACACCGGATTTTTGAGGAGAAGAAAAAAACTCTGGGAGAGAAACTGTCCCGTTTTTGGGACACAATGAACGGACTCCGGGATATGGCTGCATATACGCCGGTCCACCAGCTGATCCTGGAAGTGTTGGAACGTACCGGATATGGAAACCATGCAAAGGCTATGCCAGATGGCGCACAGAGAAGTGCAAACCTGAACATGCTGGTGGAAAAAGCCATGGAATACGAGAAGACAAGTTATCGTGGTCTGTTTAATTTTGTACGGTATATCCAGAAACTGCAGCAGTATCAGGTGGATTACGGAGAGGTGAATCTTTCCGGAGCAGGAGAAAGTGCTGTGCAGATCATGACCATTCATAAGAGCAAGGGTCTGGAGTTTCCTGTCGTGTTTGTGGCAGGAATGGGGAAACGGTTTAATTTCCGGGATATGAATGCAAGTATCCTGATCCATCCGGATCTTGGCATCGGTGCGGATGCCATACTGCCGGAAAAGAGGATCATCGCATCATCCCTGTGCAAACAGATCATCCGCCGGGAACTTCTTAAAGAAAGTCTGGGGGAGGAACTCCGTGTGCTGTATGTAGCACTTACCAGAGCAAAAGAAAAACTGATTCTCTGTGGAACAGTGGGAGATCTGGAACAAAAATTGACATCACTGTCCGTATTAAGGGACAGTAAAGAAGAGCTGCTTTCTCTGGGACTGCGTATGCGTGGAAAAACTTACTGGGATTATGTACTTCCATCTCTTGCAAGGCACAGGTGTATGTCGTCACTTTTCCATGAATATGGAATATTTATGAACCGGATGAATCCACTGTATGGGGATCCTTCGGAATTTGTGGTGACGAAGATCACAGCACAGGATCTTACAGAAAATGAGATTGTGGAACAGGCAGAGCGGGAAATGAAGAAAGAAACTCTGGAAAACTGGAATCCGGGCAGAGTTTTTGACAGTGAGATCCGGGAAGAGATCGAGAGACGGTTTTCTTTCATATATCCATATCAATATCTGGAAGATCTTCCTGTGAAAGTCAGTGTATCAGAACTGAAAAAGAGAAGTTACCACAGTGAACAGGATCTTGAAGAGACGGTGGATTATGAGACGGAAGAAGAAATTCAGCCGATAGTTCCTCGGTTTATCGAGGAGAAAAAAGAGGAAGGTTATACAGGAGCACTTCGCGGAACGGCTTATCATCGGGTGATGGAGTGCCTGGATTACGGACATGCCGGAAGCCAGGAGGAAATCCGCAGTCAGCTGAAAGAATGGGTGGAGCTTAAGCAGATGGAAGAAAAAGAGGCTGCGTCCGTGCGGATTTTGGATATCTGCCATTTTGTGGAATCGTCTCTCGGACAGAGGATGAAAACGGCTTCAGAAAAGAAGTTTCTGTTTCGGGAACAGCCTTTTGTGATCGCAAGAAAAGCTTCGGAGCTGGAACCGGAGTGGCAGTGCGAGGAAGATGTTCTGGTGCAGGGAATCATTGATGCGTATTTTATAGAGGCGGAAGAAATCGTTCTGGTGGACTATAAAACGGACTTTGTGAGACGTGGAGAAGAACAGAAACTGATCGATCGTTATCGTGTTCAGCTGGAAGATTATGCCCAGGCGCTGGAGCGGATGACAGGCCGGAAAGTGAAGGAACGGTATATTTATTCGTTTACGCTGGGAAAAGAAATTCTGTTGTAAGAAATATTGTTGTGAAAAATAAAAGTCAGAGACCGAATACTTACTTTGCAGAAAGGTTCGGTCTCTGACTGGCAAATGCGATATTATATTGATGTGGGGAAATATCCTGCGGCGGAGCGCTTATACTCTCCAGCCTGCAGGATATTTGTTTTTAAGGATTCCGTTTACAAGTTTTCCGAAGCCGAGAGGATAACCGTCCACGCAGAGAAGATGCCAGCCTTTTTTGTGAGCGGCCTCTTCCGGCTCGATCATAAGAGTTTCGCCTTTCAGATAACGGGTAAGCCGCTCATCAGAAACCGGCAGAGAGATAACGGCTTCCACATCTCCTTTATGAAGAGCCAGCGCCAGTGGCTGAGACGGTTCAAATCGGTTTTTCTTCAGATCACCCAGATAGAGACCGTTTCGAAGGAAGGAGATCCCACGGAGATCCAGCGGGAAAGGCAGCTGATAGTACACTTTATCTTTGCGGACTTCCACACGGTTCCAGTCAAATTCCTGGCCGCCAATGGTTTTCAGGCCGATCTCCGAGAAAAATTCCTCCAGCCATTTCCGAGTGTTTTTGTCCGGCCCTTTTGCGGAGAAACGGAAAACAGGTGGAAGAGAATCGCCTTTTTTGTGGAACAGGGCGAGAAAATGACCTTCGCCATCCATTTTGTGTGGAAAGATTCGAACGCATTTTTGAAGTTCTTCCGGATTAAATATATTTAAGCTTAATGTGATTTCGGAATCGGAATCATCGGCTATACCGGCATATTCCGGGCGGCCCTGAGAGAATCCTTCGTATCCCTGCATTTCCATAAGTTCCATATCCGGACGCTCACGGAGAAGATAAGCCACAACCTCTTCATCTTCGCAGGGGGAGAAGGTGCAGGTGGAGTAAAGCATCATTCCGCCTGGACGGAGCATATCGGCTGCTTTTAAGATCAGGTCTTTCTGGATATCGGAAAGTTCCGCGGATTTTTCCGGTGTCCAGTCACGGGCAAGTGCCTCCTCTTTTCGGAACATGCCTTCCCCGGAGCATGGGGCATCCAGAAGTATCTTGTTAAAGAAAGCCGGGAAACGCTGGGCAAGTTTGGCGGGTTTTTCGTCGGTGACGAGCATATTTTTCATGCCAAAAAGTTCCAGGTTCCGAAGAAGGGCTCTGGCCCTGGAAGTACTGATATCGTTGGCAAGAAGGAATCCGGTATCATTTAAGGCAGCTCCAAGTGCCGTTGCTTTTCCTCCGGGAGCCGCACAGAGATCCAGGACAAAGTCTCCCGGTTCGATGGCAAGTCGGGAAGCCGGTGTCATGGCACTTGGCTCCTGAAGATAATAAAGTCCTGCCTGGTAGTAAGGACATCGGGCGGGGCGGCTTTCCTCATCATAGAAGTATCCGGTGCTGATCCATGGGATCGGCCGGATTGGGAAAGGGGAAAGTTCCTGAAAGTCCTGGCAGGAGAGCTTTGCGGTGTTTACACGGAGACCGTAGGTGCGGGGATTTTCGTAGCTTTCAAGGAAAGCGTCATAATCATCTCCAAGCATTTCTTTCATACGCTCCAGAAAAGGAAGCGGTAATGTCTGTATTTTATCTGAATCTGTCATAATTTCCTCCATAATATCAATCTCAAACTGCTGAAAATATTATAAAGGATGAAAGGATTTTTCTAAATACTATTGACAAAACTATATTATACGATATATAGTATTATTCACAGAACAATATTACATGAATTATCATGTGAATGCAGAAAGCAGTCGCATTCCATGAGCATGTAGTCAGGCGGATTGCGAATGTCCGCCTGACATATTATAGAGAGGTGAGCAGATGGTATTTAATACAGGAGCAGCCCTCCTGGATGCGATCGTCCTGGCTGTTATTTCCAGAGAGAAGGACGGTACCTACGGGTATAAGATCACCCAGGATGTGCGAAGTGTTCTGGAAGTTTCAGAATCCACGCTGTATCCGGTTCTTCGGAGGCTTCAGAAGGATGAATGCCTGGAAGCCTACAATATGGAATATGCAGGCAGAAACCGGAAATATTACAAGCTGACAGATAAGGGCGCAGCGCAGCTGAATCTTTACAGAAGTGAATGGGAGATCTATTCATCCAAGATTACCAGGATGTTTGAGGAGGGAGTATAATTATGAACAGAAAGCAGTTTATGGAACAGCTTGAACGGCTGCTTTCCGATATTTCAGAGGCGGAGAGACAGGAGGCACTGGAATATTATGAAGGATATTTTGATGATGCAGGTCCGGAGAATGAAGGAGAAGTGATCCGGGAACTTGGAAATCCGGGGAAGGTTGCCGCGATCATCAAGGCAGACCTTCAGGAGAACAGTGATGATTACGGGGAATATACAGAGAACGGATATCAGGATACCCGTGTGAAAGAGAACGGGGAGATGCCGGATCAGTACACAGAAATAACAGTACGCGGAGATGGACAGGAAGAAGAGCCTCATGATACAGGAAGTGCCGAAAACCGCAGGAAAAGTCGGGCCCAGCGTGGCTATCATGCAGAGAAGAAGCAGAATAAGGCAGGGATCATCCTTGCGCTGATCGTTCTTGTTTTTGCGGCTCCTTTGATTAAAGGATTGTTTGGCGGAGCACTGGGAATTCTGGTGACACTGGCGTTACTGCCCTTCCTGCTGACATTTTTTGCAGGAGCGGGATCGATCATTCTTGTAATCGGTGCAGTTGCGTGTATTGCTGCTGGAATTGCCATGGTGGTATCTCTTCCGTCAGCCGGGATCCTGACTATCGGTATCGGATTTCTGATGATGGCACTTGGACTTTTGTTACTGGCACTGACGGTGTGGTTCACAGGTAAGATACTGCCGGCGATCCTGCGGAAATTTACAGGATTCTGCAGTAATCTCCTGAATGGAAGAAAGGCGGAAAAAGTATGAAACGTTTTCTGAAAGTAATCCTGATCCTTGCGGCAGTATTCGGTGCGGCGGGTTTGGGACTTACTGCAGGCGGAGCTGCCATGGGAGCGACTATGGGAGATATAGGTGCTCTGGATAACGGAATCACCCAGATACTTCATATCCTGGATCATAAAGACGGCTGGGATGAAGAGAATTCCGAAGCAGCTATGGATGGGCAGGATGAGGATCTTGTGGCAGATGCAGAGAAGGCAGTAAATGAAAAAGGTGTTCTGACAGACAATGCAGACGGTTCTGCTTATACGAAAGCATATGAAGCTTCCGGTGTATCAGATCTTTCCTGTGATCTGAAATACGAAGAACTGGTTCTGAAAACATGGAATGAGGCTAAAGTCCAGGTGAAAGTTACAGGGAAGAATCACAATCGTGTTAAGATCAGCAATGACAACGGCAGTCTGACAATCGCCAGCAGCCAGAAGGTAAGAAACCGTTCCGTAGAAATTTTTTGCCCGGAAAACTTAAGCTTTCAGAAGATAAAACTTCAGATGGGAGCCGGAACCATCGAACTGGATGGCGATTTTAAAGCGGATCAGATGGAAGTGAATGTGGGGGCAGGAACCCTTGAGAATTCCGGCAGTCTGGATGTAAAAGAGGCAAATTTTACAGTTGGCGTGGGAACTGCTGACATCAGTGAAATTCAGACAGAGAAATTAAATGGCAGCTGTGGCATGGGAAATATGGATCTTACACTTGCAGGAAAAGCAGAGGATTATAATTATGAGCTGAAATGTGGCCTTGGAAATCTGGAGGTGGATGATTCTCAGGAAACATCCATCACTTCCGGAAATAAACAGATCACAAATGAAGGTGCCACGAAAAATATAAAACTGGATTGTGGAATGGGAAACGTTCAGGTGGAATTTGAAGAAGATTAAAGGAGGAAGCATTATGAGCAACAAAAAACTTTACAAATCATCAGTAAACCGTATGTTGTGTGGTGTCTGCGGCGGGATCGCAGAGTATTTTGATATTGACCCGACTCTTGTACGGCTGGTATGGGTGATCATCACGCTGATGGGCGGAGCCGGAATCCTGGCGTATATCATTGCGGCCATCATTATCCCGGATTAAAAATGACAGCATCCGTAAAGAACGGACATATTTTTCAGAATGCATAATTTCTCCGGAAAACGTCCATACTCCATAAAAAAGATGAGGAGTGTGGAAGATGAACAGGGAGAAAGAAGTAAAGGCATACCTGGAGGGGAAACTTTCCCAGGCAGAAAAACTGAAATACGAGATTGCCGATGAGATGGGAGTCCTGGATAAAGTGATCAAAGACGGGTGGAAAAGCCTCTCTGCAAAAGAAACCGGACGGATCGGCGGTCTTATGACAAAAAAGAAGAAACATAAAAAGTAAAATGCAGCCTGAAGGAACGGGGTGAAATGCCGCCGGAAAAATCCTTCAGGCTGTATTGAATTATAAGAAAATTTTTCTGAAAAAAAGAATTTTTTTTGACGGTTCAGGGTGGACTGACCAGTGGAAAAGAGCTATACTGTTGGAATAAAAGAGGAGGAATGAACATGGGTGAAAAAATCAATAACGTTCTGAAGGGTGAGATCATCTCTTCAGTATTTTACATACTGTTGGGACTTTGCCTGATCCTGATCCCCACACAGACGGTGGATGTGATCTGTAAAGTGGTATTCGGACTGATCCTCATCGGAGTTGGCATTTATCACATTTATATTTACATACGTGGAAAAGCAACCGCTACGATCATGGATCTTTTAAGCGGTGTGGTTGTTTTCGTGCTGGGCGTGTTCCTTTTTATGACACCTTCCATCGTGATCAAACTGCTTCCATGGATGCTCAGCGCATTTGTACTGGTTGACAGTCTGTGGAAATTTAAAGGTGCTTTTCTTCTGAAAAAAGGCGGACACGGTGCATGGAGCGTGCTTCTGATCGGCAGTCTTGTTTTTATTGCACTTGGAATTGTGATGCTGTTTGGAAGATTTCCGAAGATCATGACTCTGCTGATCTTTTCCGGCTGGGTGCTGGTGTGTGACGGAGCTGCGGATATCGTATTCTTTATTATCATGAAGCTGGGACTTCGAAAGATCGCCAAAAAGGCAGAGGCAGAGAAGGAAGAGGCTGGTGCGGACAGTTCAGAGGCTGTAGATGATAAGGTAGATATGGATACACAGAGTGATACAAAGACGCAGGATGGAAATGATCCGCAGAGCGGAAATGCGCCGAAATATTCAGCAAATACTGCGACAGAGAATATGGCTGTCGAAACGGCAACAACGGAACCGGAGAAAAAATCCAGACGTGGGATCTTACGAAAAAAAGAGAAAGTTCAGGAGAGGACCGGTAATTCGATAACAGAACAGAATGAGCAGGAAAATGCATTGAAAGACAGTTCGGCTTCAGATTTTAGTTCTGAAAATGCAACAGAGAGCACAGGGGAACCAACGCAGGATACAGAAGGTTCTACAAACAGAAAAGTGACAGAGGAAGTCACGGAACCAGCAGAAAAACCAAAACAGGAGAATTCCCGCTGGGAAAAAGAACCGGAGAATGTGGAGATGAAACTCTGGGATGTGGGTAAAGACCAGGTGGAAACCGGCAGTCTGAAAGATCTTCTGGACGGTTCGGATGAAGATCTGGAAGAGTGGAAAGACTGACCATTCTCTTGCATCATCTGCCATTCCGTGGTAAGATGTGCACATGAAAAATACAGATAAAAATATTAAGATACTGATGATGGATTTTTCCGGAATATATGAGGACCAGCAGTTCTGGAGGGGAAAAGAAGTATCCCGGGTGGAGGCCAGGGACATTCCCGGAACCAACTGCTACTGTGATGAGGATGCGATGAATGCCATTCGCAGCCGTATTGCCCCTTATTCTTCCGGAGAGATCCATTTTATTGATTCCGGAAACTATCACTATATGACAAGGATCTGGCTGGAAAAGATCCCGGAGCCTTTTGAACTTCTTGTATTTGACAATCATACAGATATGCAGCCACCGGCATTCGGGGGGCTTTTGTCCTGTGGGGGATGGATTGCGGCATCACTAGAGGAACTTCCACTTCTGCAGGAAGTGATTCTTGTTGGTCCGGATGAAGAAGCTTATACACAGGTTGAGCCGGATTTGCAGCAAAAAGTCCTTTTTTTATCCCGAGAGAAACTAAGTACGATGACGGCAGAGGAGAAAGAGGGTTTCTTTAATAATCTATCTGAAGATCTGCCACTGTATGTTTCGGTGGACAAGGATGTTCTTTGTAAAGGAGATGCTTCGACTACATGGAGCCAGGGGGATATGCATCTTTCGGAACTTATGAGCTTTCTTGAGCTTGTACTGGAGCGACAGAATATACTTGGAATGGATGTCTGCGGTGAGTGTGATATGGATTCCTGCAGCGAGGATTTTTTGAATGATCACGCGAATGAGGCAATTTTGAGACTGTGGGAGAAAATGCAAAAATCATCTGAAAGGATGGGCTCGGAATGAAAAATGAACTTTTTACGATCGGACCGCTGACTGTTTATGGTTATGGCTTTATGATCGCGACAGGTGTGCTGGCAGCATGGATCGTTACAGAATACAGAGCTAAGAAACAAAATCTGGACAGTG
>OLNY01000500.1_pt1 | contig 36047 bp, 41 predicted proteins | sample 1671981 | NCBI WGS metagenome assembly OLNY01 (sample SAMEA3136632, study PRJEB25190) | human gut metagenome | biome: human gut; feature: human-associated habitat; material: faeces | place: Austria | collected 2013
CTACGATCGCATCACGACGCATTTCACTACTTACTGTAGAAGAAATACTTTCTGTGGAAATCGTGCTGTCATCTACACCAAATTTCTCAACCAGTGCACTCTGCAGAGCTTCACGTTCGCTCTGATTCAGAGAACGTGTCTTGATCACAACCTGATTTGTTCCGACTACCTTTGTAGGCTGAACATTTTTATCTCCTGTCACCTCTTCTACAACAGGAGTTACTTCAGAATCAATGGTCTTAATATCCATATCTTCATTAAATGTAACAGTTGTAGAAGTACCGCCTGAGAACTCAAGGCTGTAATTTAACGCTTTGTTTCCTGCATGCGAATTAGCAAACATCGCTGCCGGACCGCAGAGGATCAGGATAATGGAAATAGCAAAAAATACTTTCTTCTTTCCAAGGAAATCAACTGCCTTACGTTCTTTTGCAGATCCGTAGAATTTCGGATCACGTACACCAACTGCATAAAGTGCATTTACAATCAGTCTGGATACAACCAGTGCTGTAAACATGGAGATCACGATACCAAGGGCAAGTGTATAAGCAAATCCCTTAACAGTACCTGAACCAAGCCACATCAGCACAAAGGCTGCGATCAGTGTTGTAATATTTCCATCAAAGATTGCAGAGAAAGCTTTGCTGAAACCGGACTTAATAGAATTCCTTACTGAAACTCCTGCACCAATTTCCTCTCTGATTCGGGCATAAATAATAACATTGGCATCCACCGCCATACCGATACCAAGGATAATACCCGCAATACCCGGAAGAGTAAGAGTAATATCAAAGGCATTCAACGTGATCAGCATTAATGATGTATAAAGAATCAGTGCGATACCTGCAACTACACCAGGTACGCGGTATGCAATGATCATAAAGATAATAACGATGATCAGACCGATCGCACCTGCAAGAACACTTGTAGAGATTGCTTCTTCACCAAGCTGTGCAGCTACAACACTGGAACGAAGTTCTTCCAGTTCCAGTCCCAGAGAACCGATACGGATATAAGAAGCAAGGTTCTGTGCTTCTTCCAGGTCAGACATTCCGCTAATCTGTGCTTTTCCGCCGGAAATCTCTTCATTTACATTCGGAGCACTGATAATGTCATTGTCATAGACGATAGCGATCTGCTTGCCTACATTATTCTTTGTAGCTTCTGCAAATTTTGTTTTACCACTGTTTTCTCCATCAGAAGTAAGAGTAAGACTTACCACATATTCCTTTGCACTTGTGTTCTGATTCTGGATCGCACCACCCTGGGCATCTGCTACATCAGAACCTTCCAGAACAACACTTCCGGATTCCTTGATCTCATCCATAGTTCTGGAGAGAACATATCCATCCTGTCCTGTAGTAAAGTTCTGATTTCCGTCAGCATCTTCTTTTGTGATGAAATACAGGGAACCTGGTTTACCCAGATCATTCAGAATAGTATCTGCATCTGTAACACCAGGAATTTCAACTGTAATACGGTCTGATCCTTCCTGGTATACCTGAGCCTCAGTACTGTACTGCTCTACACGCTTCTGAAGCTTGTAGATCGTATCTGACATCTCTTCGCTTGTCGGATTGCTCTCCTTAGCCTGGTAGGTAATGCTGACACCACCGGCAAGATCAAGACCCGTGTTGATATGTTTTGCTGCACCGGTTCCGGTAGGACCGATACCTACGGCTGCAGTAAAGCAAAAGAACACAGTCAGGATCAGTGTCAGAAGCAGCACTACGATTCCTTTACTTTTCTTCATAGTTCTTTTCCCTTCTTGATTTTTTGTCCGCGGTCATGTTCATCCGCCTGCCAGCCATTTTCTGTTATGATAACAGCCGACGGCGGTATCAGTCAGACAGATTACTGCCCACTAATCACATGCCAGTGCGGCTTTTATCATGATGGCGCACTCCACACGTTTTCTCTGGAGTTCGCATCCGATTTCATAATTGCCTTTGATATCTCCCTGGAAATGGAATGCATTTGCCGCACATCCGCCACTACAGTAGAAACGTGCGAAGCAGTCTTTGCAGTCTTTCTTTGTGTAAACGTTGCATCCGCCGAATTCCTTCTGGATTTCCGGCTTTGTGATGCCTTCGTCTACATTTCCCATGAGATACTGTTCTTCACCAACAAACTGGTGACATGGGTAAAAATCACCCCAGGGTGTTACAGCCAGGTACTCTGTTCCTGAACCGCAGCCTGACAGTCTCTTGTATACACAAGGGCCACCTGTAAGGTCGATCATAAAATGGAAGAAGTTAAATCCTTTTCCCTCTTTCTCTCTTTTAATCATTTCTTTTGCAAGAGTATCATACTCTTCCATGATCTGGGGGATATCCTCCTCGCGGATCGCATATTCCTCCGTATCAGCCGCAACTACAGGCTCTACAGAAATCTGTTTGAATCCAAGATCTGCCAGATGAAGCACATCCTTGGAGAAATCAAGATTATGGTGAGTAAAAGTACCTCTTACATAATACTTGTCCTGATTTCTGGATTCTGCAAACTTCTGGAACTTCGGCATGATCAGGTCATAGCTTCCTGCACCTTTTCTGAATGGACGCATGTAATCATGTACTTCCTTACGTCCGTCCACACTCAGTACAACGTTGCCCATCTCTTTATTGCAGAATTCCATTACTTCATCATTCAGAAGAACTCCGTTTGTTGTTAAAGTGAAACGGAATTTCTTATTGTGAAGCTTTTCCTGCTCTCTGCCATATTTTACCAGATCTTTTACAACCTGCCAGTTCATCAGCGGCTCGCCGCCAAAGAAATCTACTTCCAGGTTTTTTCTGGAACCGGAGTTCGCGATCAGGAAATCAAGAGCTTTTTTGCCGACTTCATAGGACATAAGAGCTCTTCTGCCATGATATTCGCCTTCTTCGGCAAAACAATAACGGCAGGCCAGATTGCAGTCATGAGCAATGTGCAGGCACAATGCTTTTACAACGGTCTGCCGGTTATTTGAAAATTCTTCAATTACATTCTCATAAACATCTTTTGTAAAAAGCATTCCATCTTCTTTCAGCTTATTACATTCTCTTACAGATGTCTCAATATCTTCTCTGTTATATTTGTTTTCCAGTTTCTCTGCAATAGCTTCTGTGCCAAGGCCCTCTTCCAGATATGGAAGAACCTCATATGTAACCTCATCTACCAGATGGATGCATCCACTGTTGATATCCAGTACAATATTAAAGCCATTGCTTTTATAACGGTGAATCAGACTCATTTTACTAAAATCCTTTCTAAGCGTAAGATAAGCAGCGGAATAAAAGTTCCGCTGCTTATCTCATTTCTCCATAGCTGATCTTATTTCTGCTCGCAGCTCTGGTTTCCTACTGTACAGGAAGTTTTACATGCGGACTGGCAGGAAGTCTGGCACTCGCCACATCCACCTTTTTTTACAGTGTTCTGTAAATTCTTTGTATTCAGGGTTTTGATATGTTCCATAACTCTATCCTCCTTACGTAATTATATTCTTGGCATAGTATATCATATATCTTCTCATTTTAAAAGCTTTTTTTTACGACAGCATTCCACCCAGTGTTCCACCGCCTGTGCACATAAAAAATGTTGTAACTGCATGAGCTGCACTCATATCCCAGCCGCCTTTTGCCATAACAGAGACAGTCAACAGTAATACATAGTAAGCCAGACCTGTGATAACACCCCACAGATATTTGTCTTTACGCACAATTTTGCCGGCCATAAAGCCTCCCATGAAACATGCAAGTACATAAATTATAATAATCCCCGCATCTACAGCTGTTTCTCCCAGATCAAAAGCAAACAGTACCAGGGCCAAAAGCAGTAATGCCACTCCTGTTAATGCATATGCAAATAATAGTGATTTCAAAATTGCTCTGACTTTCATTGCTTCCCCTCCTGTTAAACTATATGGGGGAGGAATCAGTGTTATTCTTTTATTTCTTTCTCTTTTTTATAAATACAGCCACACCGGCGATCACTGCAGCTGCCACAAACAGTATCACAAACGGCATAATTGATGTTGTATCTCCGGTATTTACTGTATTGTTATTTTTCACAGCTTTATTTTCCGTTGAATTATCATTCTGATCAGAAGAAGAACCATTATTGCTGTCAGAACTGTCATTCATAGATACTGTATTGTTCTTTCCGGAATCAGAACTCTGACTGTCGGAGGAAGCCGGTGCAGGAGTTACCGCATCTGTGTCGTCCGTATCATTCCCCGCATCAGGTCCTACTAATTGTCTGCTTCCTGCAATTCCAAATGGACTGAAAGAATGTGTGCTGAATACCATAATACCATTCTCTACACTCGGAATAATCGTCTCAGTTGCCCCGTTGTCCAGGAGATGTTCGATAGTATACTGATATCCGGATTTTACCGGCACAGTGACACTGATATAATCTCCATTAGGGATCTCATATTCTGTATTATTCTTAAGATCCCAGAGTTCAAATTCATAAGACTGGAAAATCATTGCATCTGATTCATTGGTAAACTGATAGCTGTCACCGCTTGAAACTCTGAACTGTACATACCATGGAAGATTAACTCCACTTACTGTAATACCGTCGCAGGTATGATTAAGTGCGGCCCTCTCTTCTTTTTCTTCATCAGAAAGAGAATCCTCTGCATCTGTAGGACGGTCATCCTTATCGTCCGGCAGAACAGGATTATCAAAGATATTATCATCTGCGCCATCTTCATCATCTTTCTTCGTATCTTCTTTATCCTGTGTCATATCATCTGCAGGTTCCAGCTTACCGGTAGTTTCTGTATCTTTATCCGTCTTATCTGCATTGCTGTTATTATCTTTGTTGTTTTTATTATCTGTTTTATCTTCTTCAATCTTATTCTCTTCATTGTCTGTATCAGTTTTATTATCCTGATCTGATTTACTTTCCTTATCTTCTTTATTGTCTGTATCAGCGTTTTCATCTGCGACAGGTTTTTCTGACGAAGTTTCAGGCGTTTCTGTTGGATCTGTTTTACCTGAGCCTTCTGTCTTATCAACATTATCACCATCCGTAATACTGTTCACTATTACATTGATGTAACCGACAACCGCGCCGCTCTCCGGATCCCATCCATCCACATGGCTTAAATCCTGCCCTTCGGCCGGTATAAGAAGTACCTCACAGCTCTGTACACGCTGTGCAGGAACGAAACTTCCATCTGCCCATTCAAAAGTTCCATATTCCGTTGTCGGAAGTTCTACATCCGCAAGTTCTACAGGCTTATCAAGCGTGATGTTGTCCGGGATCAGAGAAGACACAGTATTCTCCTGTGACTCAGCCGCACTGACCTGTCTTGTTACACCCGGTATATTATTTCCTGCAATCAAAGCCGCTGTTAAAGCCGCTGCCGCAAAAATACCCGTTCCTTTTAATTTCTTTTTTCTTATTCTATTTATATTATTGGACATATCGCACCTCTATATTTATATTCGATTCTTATGTTTCCTGATAATCATTTTTTTACTTTCAGCCAAATATCAGTTCTCTTTTTACGTAATACAATAATATTACATATCTGTATATTATCAAACTTTTATCATTTTGTAAATATTCTGTAATGTTTTTTTTCATTTTAATCGAGTGAATTATAACACAAATCTTACTTTTTCGACAGTCCTCTTTTAAATTTTTTTATACTATCTTTGAACCAAAAGCTTTTTCTTGATTTTTTATATGAAATCATGTATATTTTGCTTAAATGTTTTATGATATGATTCAATCAATAAAGATAATCAAAAGGAGTGAATAAATCTTGGATTCAAGTATTGCCTTTCAGGCGGTGGCGATTCTGATACTGATCGCACTTTCTTCATTTTTTTCTTCTGCGGAAACCGCTATGACAACCGTAAATAAGATTCGGATACAATCTCTTGCCGAGCAGGGCAACAAACGTGCTGTTATTCTGGAAAAAATAATTTCCGATTCCCCAAAGATGCTCAGTACCGTATTAATCGGAAACAACATTGTAAATATGTCTGTTTCTTCTCTCATGACTACACTCACCATAAAGATTCTGGGAAACGCATATGTAGGAATCACAACCGGCATCCTGACTCTGCTGATTCTCATTTTCGGTGAGATAACCCCCAAAAACCTGGCAACAATTCATGCTGAAAAATTGTCCCTGGCCTATTCAAGAATAATATACGGGCTTATGATTCTCCTTACTCCCGTTGTTTTCATTGTAAATAAAATAACAGAAGGTGTACTGGTCATTCTGCATGTTAACCCGGACGAAAAGGCAAATGCCATGACTGAACATGAACTGCGTACCCTCGTCAATGTAGGTGAAAAAGACGGCGTCATTGAAAACGAAGAAAAACAGATGATCTACAATGTGTTTGATTTTGGCGATTCAACTGCAAAAGATGTCATGATTCCCAGAATCGACATGACCTTTATAGATATCAATTTTTCCTATGATGAACTTATGGCGGTCTTCAGTGAAGATATGCATACCCGTTTTCCGGTTTATGAGGACAACACTGATAACGTAATCGGTATTATCAATATGAAAGATCTTCTTGTTTATCCAAAGGACAAACCTTTTTCAATCCGCAACATCCTGCGTGAGCCTTATTTTACCTATGAATACAAAGCTACAGCAGACCTGATGATCGAAATGCGTAAAGCATCCGTCAATCTGGCAATCGTTCTGGACGAATACGGTGCCACAGCCGGTCTGGTCACATTGGAAGACCTGTTGGAAGAGATCGTAGGTGAGATTCGCGACGAATACGATGAGGATGAAGTCGAAGATATTAAAGAAATCCAGCCTGAAAGAGAATATGTTGTTCAGGGTTCTGCCAAGCTGGATGATATCAACGAAGCCCTCCATATTAATCTGGAATCTGAAGATTATGATTCTATTGGCGGATATATTATTGAACAGCTTGACTGCCTTCCCAAAGAGGGTCAGTCTGTCACACTTGAAAGTGGCATCCGCCTGGTTGTTGACCGTCTGGACAAAAACAGAATCGAACTTGTCCACATCTGGCTTCCCGAGAAGAAAACCGAAACAGAAGAACAGCCGTAACTGTCATCTCTCCAGCATCAGTGAAAATTGTTTCACGATTCTGGAGAGTTCTCCTGTAACCGCATCAATTCCTTCTTCGTTCTTTCTCCAGTTTTCTCTGGTAATTCCATCTGCATTCACAGGCACCACATAAAATTCTGTTTCCGGATACAAGAGCTGATAATACATCAGACATCTTCTTGCATGGTAAGATTTGCAGCACAAAATCGCTCTTTCTATTTCCAGTTCTGCATGATCTGTCACCTGTCTGGAATAAATTGCGTTCTCATAAGTAAACGTTGCCTGATCTTCTTTCAGGATTTTCTGATCCGGAACTCCGTTTTTTATAAGAACATCCCTGAGAAATTCCCATTCTGTTCCATATTCCTTATTATATACATTGCTTTTTTCAAGAACGCCTGAAAACTTTCCATTTACTACGCTGTATTTTCCACTGGGCAGAATCCAGTCCGCCATCCCTTTCTTAAACAATTCTGCTGCTTTTTCCGCCATCTGCGGATAACCATTTCCAGGGACAAAAATAATATCAGATTTTTCCGGCTTGTTTTCTGCAAAAATAAACTCTTCTGAACTTTTTAAAAATTTTTCATATACGTCATTCATCATTACTAACTCCTCGTTATCTGTTTTTTCTACAGCACCTCTCAAATAATGCGTTTGTAACAGTCCAACAAAATTTCACGCTCTGATGAACCGAAACAATATGCATTATTTACGAAGATTTCTATGGAATTTCTATAGATAGATACAGTGTACCATATTTTTTCTATTAACGTACAACCAAGTTAATTCTTAAAACTATATCCCCCACTGCTTATGTTACTGTTCACTCTGTTCACAGCAACACGCTTCGCGATGCACAGACTTCCAATATTTCCAGAAGGCTATTTTGTCACAATAACCGTACTGTAACCATCATCCCTCAGTCTCTGCTCCATATTTACTGCATTACCAATCTGCTGATAGGCACCTGTCTGAACTTTATACAATCCGTTTTCATGTAACATAAAAGAGGGATAACCTTTTTCCAGTAACTGATATAACATACGGTCCGCATTCTCTTTTTTTCTGAACGCTCCAGTCTGCACTCTGTAATAAAGCGGTTCCTGCACTGTTTCCTCATCCAGGCTTCCAAGAATCGCATCTGCAATTCCCTGAGCTATATCGCTAAACTTGTTATCAAACAGTTTATTATCTTCTTCGGAATTGATAAATCCGGTTTCTATTAAAAGAGCCGGCATCCTGGTTCGTCTGAGGACCACAAGTCCCGGCCGCTCTTTTACACCGATTTCGCGGAATCCCACTTCTCCCAGAGCTCCCAGAATATTCTCAGCCATCTGATATTTAATCCCGCTTTTATCATAAATCAGAACTTCCGCTCCATTATACTGGTTTTCCTTTGGACTGCTGTTTCGGTGAAATGAAATAAAGTAATCTACTCCTGCCTGATTTGCAAGCTGTGCCTTCTCAAAAGGTGTCTGATAGACATCACCGGTACGGGTATAAGAGATATCAATCCCTTTATTTTTTAAAATCTCACCTACCGCAAGAGCAAGTTTAAGATTGTCATTCTTTTCCTGTCTTCCCTTATATACGGCTCCCGGATCCTGACCTCCATGTCCGGCATCCAGCATGATCGAATATGCCATGACGACACTCTGCTTTCTTCATATACTCTTTATACTATATGAATTAAAAATATAATTGTGCAGGTCGCTTGACTTTTTTACACTAAAGCGTTATACTTTAAAACGTCACAGTCGAATAACTCGATGACATTATCCGAATCATTTACCAGTACTGCTTTCCCTGCAGAAAATCATTCGGATTCAGGTAAGTTTTATATTATCAAATAATAAACGCAATTCTTACCTGACTTAATTTAAACATTATATTAGGAGGATATATCATTATGAAAAGAAAAGCATTAGCAATCACTCTTGCAGCAGCCATGGCTATGGGAACCTGCGCAGTAACAGCAAGTGCTGCTGACGGAGACAAATATACAATCGGTATCTGTCAGCTTGTACAGCACGAAGCTCTCGACGCTGCGACACAGGGATTCAAGGATGAAGTCACCAAAGAACTGGGAGAAGACGCAGTTACCTTTGACGAGCAGAACGCACAGGGAGATTCCAACACCTGTTCTACAATCATTAACAGCTTCGTTTCCAATAATGTTGACCTGATTCTTGCAAATGCAACTCCTGCTCTTCAGGCAGCTGCAGCAGGAACAAGCGATATTCCGATTCTTGGTACTTCTGTTACTGAATACGGTGTTGCACTTGGACTGGATGATTTCGACGGGACTGTGGGCGGAAATATTTCCGGAACTGCAGACCTTGCTCCCCTTGATCAGCAGGCAGCAATGCTCAATGAACTTTTCCCGGATGCAAAAAATGTAGGTCTTCTCTACTGTTCTGCCGAAGCAAACTCTCAGTATCAGGTAGATACAGTAAAAGCTGAACTTGAAAAACTCGGATATACATGTGAATATTATGCATTCTCTGACTCTAATGATCTCTCTTCTGTTGCTACAACAGCAACTGACGCAAGTGATGTAATTTATGTACCGACAGATAATACAGTTGCTTCCAACACAGAGATCATCAACAACATCTGCCTTCCGGCAAAAGTTCCGGTAATCACAGGCGAAGAAGGTATCTGCAGCGGATGCGGTGTTGCGACACTTTCCATCAGCTATTATGACCTTGGTGTTACGACCGGTAAGATGGCTGTTAAGATTTTAAAGGACGGTGAAGATATTTCCACAATGCCGATCGAATATGCACCAAACTTCACAAAAGAATATAACAAAGATATCTGCGAAGAGCTGGGCATCGAAGTTCCGGACGATTATGTTGCAATCGGCGAGGCTGCTGAAGAAACTGCCAAATAAATCCGGTCAGACAGTTGAAAAATACTCACACCAACAGGATTTTAAATAACAGCTTATCAAACAGTTATAAAAAATTCAATTTATATGCGATCAGCGGGAAAGGTTTGACGCCTCTCTCGCTTTTCGCATCTCAACAGGAGGAAATTACAAATGCAAATTATAACATTAATCACTGCACTTCCGGGTGCAGTAGCCCAGGGTCTGATCTGGGGAATTATGGCAATCGGTGTTTATATCACTTTCCGTATTCTTGATATTGCAGACCTTACAGTTGATGGCACTATGTGTACCGGTGGTGCAGTGTGTATTATGATGATGCTTTCCGGTCATAATGTCTGGATTTCTATGTTGGCCGCTACTCTCGCCGGAATGCTGGCAGGCCTTGCGACCGGAATTTTTCACACCTTTATGGGAATTCCCGCAATCCTTGCCGGAATCCTGACACAGTTATCTCTGTATTCCGTAAACCTGAAAATCATGGGAAAAGCAAATCAGGCAATCAACGTTGATAAATATAATCTTCTGGTTTCCCTGCGACATATAAAAAATGCATCTCTTTCCAAAAACACAATTTTTATTGTAGCAGTTATGTGTATTCTCCTGATTGCCATTCTCTACTGGTTTTTTGGAACAGAGCTTGGCTGTTCCCTTCGTGCAACCGGATGTAACCCAAATATGTCACGCGCCCAGGGTATCAACACAAACATGAATAAAGTTCTCGGACTTATGATTTCCAACGGTCTGGTAGGACTTTCCAGTGCACTCCTTGCACAGTATCAGGGATTTGCAGATGTCAACATGGGACGTGGTTCCATCGTTATCGGTCTGGCAGCAGTTATTATTGGCGAGGCAATCTTTGGACGTATTTTCCGCAACTTTGCCCTTCGCCTGTTAGCAGTTATCTTCGGTTCCATTCTGTATTATCTGGTACTTCAGATTGTTATCTGGATGGGTATCGACACTGACCTGCTGAAGATGCTGTCCGCAATCGTAGTTGCTCTCTTCCTTGCATTCCCATACTGGAAAGGCAAATACTTTAATAAACCAGCCAAAAGGGGAGGTAAATAAAAATGCTTGAACTTAAAAATATCTATAAAACCTTTAATCCCGGAACCATTAATGAGAAACGTGCATTAAATGGTCTGAACCTGAAGCTGAACGAAGGCGATTTTGTAACTGTTATCGGAGGAAACGGCGCCGGCAAATCTACTATGCTAAATGCTGTTGCAGGAACCTGGCCGGTTGATGAAGGACAGATCCTTATCGACAATATTGATGTTACAAAACTTTCTGAACATAAACGTGCTACATACCTTGGACGTGTGTTTCAGGATCCAATGACAGGAACCGCTGCAACAATGGGTATCGAAGAAAACCTTGCACTTGCAAAACGCCGCGGAAAATCCCGTCTTCTCCGCTCCGGAATCACTAAAGCAGAGCGCGAAGAATACAAAGAGCTCCTGAAAATTCTTGGTCTTGGTCTGGAAGACAGACTGACTTCTAAAGTAGGACTTCTCTCGGGTGGTCAGAGACAGGCTCTTACTCTTCTGATGGCAACGCTTCAGAAACCAAAGCTTCTGCTTCTGGATGAACATACCGCAGCTCTTGATCCAAAAACAGCTGCCAAAGTTCTGGAAATTACAGATATGATTGTAAACCGCGATCACCTTACGACATTGATGATCACTCACAACATGAAGGACGCTATTGCACATGGCAATCGTCTGATCATGATGATGGAAGGAAAAATCATTCTGGATATCCAGGGAGAAGAAAAGAAAAAACTGACAGTTAAAAACCTTCTGGATCAGTTTGAAAAAGCAAGCGGAGAAGAGTTCAGCAATGACTCTGCACTGCTCGGATAACCGTATAAATTACTCATAACGTTTCTAAATATCCTTTATATGAGAGTACTTTTTTATGGAGTACTCTCATATTTTTATTTCTCATCTTTTTCCAGCGGAGTTACACAGATAAATTTATGTGTTTCCCTATTGTACTGGTAGATTCTCGACGTCAGATAGTCCTCTTTCGGTGTAGCCTCCCTGATCGTATCCCGCAAAACACACTGCAAATCTTCAGGTTCTACAAATTTATCATTATGGATCATTACCTCATGTACACTGGTAAACACCATATAGAAATCGGAATCCAGCATATATGCCAATTGTTCTGCCACTCCCGGCAGGAACACTGCAACTGCACCATTTGTTTTCTTCGTTGTACTGAGACAATTTCCCATTGCATCTTTCTTCAATTCACACTTATCACCCAGATTCATAAAGCTTTCACCTTCATATTCCGGATTAAAAATCATCTGTTCCCATCTGTAAATTCTGGGTGGACTCATAAAATACGTATTGAGAATCGCCTCCTGAAACACCTCATCACATTCTTTTCCCCACTGCTCCAGCATTCCCTGCCGGATTTTTGTACTTGTCACACATCCTTCATATTCCGTAACTTTCATATAAAGCACAAGTGCAATATCACCAAGAGTTTTATACACCGCATCCTGAAGATCCGCGGAATATTTATCTGCATTCAGCAATCTTATAAACAGGCGGGGTTTTGTCTTCTCATAATCCCTGATCACTCTTGTTTTCTCATAAATATCCGCCTTTTTTATTCGATTCAGATCATCTGTGATTTCTTTTATAATTTCCTCAAACGGACTGCCATTCTGATAAGATTTAAAAAGTTCCTGTGTATAAAGTCCACAGACCTCCCAGGCATCATCATGCTCTGCAAACTTCACCAGCAGTCTGTCTCCTACAGGCGCAAACCTCCCGCCTTCTTTCTCAAAAGAAATATTTTCCCTCGGAATCCCTGTAGCCTCGTAAATACCAATCTCCAGTTTCTCTACGAATGTTTCATAGTCTTTCTGCATATTCAGTTCCTTTCTTGCTTTGAAAATAATACGGGCAGGATGCCCTGATTTGAATGTTGACTTTCCGTTTTCGGAAAAAAGAAAATAAGGGAGCGAAAGCCCCCTTAAGAGTCGCTGTAGACATAGTATAAAATAGCCACAGCTATTTGTAAAGTAAATTTCATCGACAATATTTATTACAGTTTCTTTTTATCTTTCAGATATTCCAGAAAAGCCTCACAGCCCTCCACCACATCTGAATATGTGACATCAAATCCACCTGTATACCACGGATCTGCGATATCCCTCGGATCATCACTGTAATCCAGAAGAAGTTTAACCTTGTCCTCTGGATCTGATTTCAATATTCTTAACATATTCTTCAGATTCCAGTGGTCCATACCGAGAATATAATCATATTTATCATAATCTGCCTTCGTTAGTTGAACTGCGCGCTTACCCTTACAATCAATCCCATGCTTAGCAAGCTCCTCTCGCGCCGGAGGATATACCGGATTCCCGATTCCATTCCATATCTCCTCAGTGCTGGTTGCAGCAGATGCGATATAAAATCGGTCTGAAAGACCTTGTTTAGAAACCATGTCTTTAAAAATGAATTCTGCCATTGGTGAGCGGCATACTTTCGTGAACATATAACAGAAAATCCTTTCCCGCTATTATAGCTCCTGCCACAATATCCAACTCTATTATAATATCACCATTTTCTAATACAGTAATCCTTTTTGTATGTTCAATTAAAAAATCCACCTTACTATCTTCAAATTGTAATGAGGCTATGTAAGTGTCAATCTCTTGATCTATGTTTTCAATTACTGCCTCAATATCCTTAATATCCTCGTTCTCTTCTACCGGAATCAGGAGTTTTTCCTTTTCCTTAATCTTTTCGTCAATCTCTTCATATTTTGACTTGTAATCTTTTTTTGAAATCATATCCTCCAGATATGCCTCTAAGAGTTTAGACTTCTTTCCCTCCAGAGTATCAATATCTTTCTGTATTTTTTCATTTACTGATTTATCACTAAGTGTAGCCTTTAATTCATTAAGCCACAAAACCATATCATGTTTAACAACTTCCCTATTCACTTCCAGCTTATCTGTAAGCCGCTTATAAATCTTTTTTATGGCTACTGTTGTTATATTACTACCTTTACATACAATATCACCCTTTGTTAGTTTAGATGAGCATATCCAGTTTACATAGCCCCTTGAATTATGCTTATAGAGTTTTCGACCACACTTACCACAAAAAATTTTGCCACTAAGAGGATTAGAATAAGCATTTACTCCCCTTTTCTTTCCTGTCTTTGCTTTGAGTCTTCTCTGTACTTCACCAAACATCTCTTCTGATACATAAGCAAGCTCAGGAGCTGGTATTCTAACTAATTCTTCCTCTGATCTTTTTACAATCTTCTTTTTATCAAAATCATGATGATATTTCCCCATCACTATAACACCTTTGGCTTTCTCATTTTTAAGGATTCTACTAATACTTTCAGAGGTAAACGGCTTTCCCACACTATTCGTATAACCATGTTCATTTACCCAGTCTCTTACTTTTCTTATACTGTCATACTCAAGATAAAGCTCAAAAATCTTTTTCCCCAACTCAGCCTCTTTCTCATCTTTCACCCATTTACCATTTACGATTTTAAAGGCTAAAGATTTACCATTACCCATTGCCGCTATTTCCTCTCCAGCAAGAGCTCTCTCAACTCTTCTCCTGTTAGCATTATTCAGTTTCTTACTCAGATTTCTACTGTACTCCTCGGCAATGATAGCTTTTATTCCTGTTATCAGAGCATCCTCTGACGGGATGAAAAATTTGTTGTCCAGATACATAAATAGTTTTAGGTTATTCTTAACCAAATTGTCTACGAAGAGATACCAGTCTAAAGTATTTCTCTGGAGCCTGTCCTGATCCTTACATACTACAATATCAAATTTGCCCTCTGTCATATCAGCTAAGAGATGTTTGTATGCACTTCTTCTTTTTGTAGTAGTACCAGTTTTACCCTCATCTATGTACTCTCCTACCAGTATCCAACCATTGTTGCTTATTACATCCCTGTTTTCTTGTACCTGTTTCTCAAGAGCATTAAGCTGTCTCTCCTCCTCTGTAGACACTCTGGCATAAAATACCGCTCTTAATTTTTCCTGTACCATCCTGTTTTCCTCCTGTTCTTTGCCTATTACTCAGTTTATAAGTAATAACCGTATTAACTCAGGAAATTAGACAGTATTTAACTTTTCTCATTCCTCAATTTATTACCATTTTGAGGATAACGCTTGTAACGCTGTATTTGCCCCATACAGCCATTTTATATTTTAGTCTTACAATTTACCATTAAAGTATATTTACTCTTAAATAGACTATAATATGGCTCTTCTATATATGTTCAACATATATGTATTTCATCACTATGACCATCCCACTGTAATAGTTCTTCCCATGCTATACCTCTCCTGATACATTCCCGGTACATTTTAGCAATACCCCCATATTTCTCAGGATCAGCCTCTATTGGCATACCTGTAGTAAAACCAAAAGCCTCCCCTCCTACTTCACGGCTATAATCTAAGTAACTTGCCCCTATACTCTGTGGATCAGTACCAGAGAGCTCCTGTAGCATCTTCTTATTACTCTTTTCTAAAGAATCCTTAAGGTTGAACCCCACCAGCTCCCCGGCTATATGAACCGGTGTATACTCCCTATTATGCCTGTCTCTCCATTTCTGACTCTTTGCATCCCAGATCACCCTCCTCCTACTGGAGAGTGTATAGCTTTCTCTCTCATATTGTTCCTTAGTCTCAGGATCCACTATAAACTCAACAAAATGCTTTACCACCCTGTACATGATCTCACTCTCCTTTCCCAGTCTTTGCCCTGAGTATATCCCCTTATTATCTAATCTGTAAATAAAAAAAATGCCTCCAGAGATCTTACTTACACTTCTCTGGAGGCTTACCTCTTCATACTAAAACAACTGGAGCATTCAGTAATCTGATACACATTTGCTCCCTGATTATTGGTGATACCTTTACCTGATAAATAGCAGATATTACCGCACTGATACTAACCATCTCCCGGCTATCTTCTGGCTTATGCTTCTTATATACCTCAGTACATTCATGGTCTAAATGGAAGCCTTTAAGGCTCCTGTATGCTCCCAGAATATCCTTATAATCGAAATATACAATACCATTTACCTCTTTAATTAACACAGGATTCTTTCCCTCTACAGGAGCTACATAACAGCTCCCATCCTGAGGGATCTTAAGTTTTTTATAACTCATGCCAGTTTCCTCCTGTCCTTATTCCCCTCTTTTGTAAAGTCCATGTATTCTAAAGGGATTTTATAGAGCAAACTTAGCTTTAACCCTAAAACCATCTCCGGGGAGGAAATACCTTTCTCCCAGTTTATTACTGTCATTTCACTAACCCCTAAAGCCTGAGCCACATCTTTAATTAACATTCCAGCTTGAACTCTGCACGCTTTTAATCTCATCTTCATTTGTCTTTTCTTCCCTCCATCTTTCCGATCTGATAAGCAATATTGATAAGAAAACTATCTAAGTTTGTTGATTCTCCTGTAAAATATGGAGCATACCATTTACTCAGTCCCATAACAATCTGATAATCTTCCTCTGACAGGCTTTCTTTAAATGCCTTATCCATCTTTTTAGTAATCCATTCTCTACGTCTGTTTTCTTTCATTTCCTGTAACCTCCTGTTTGATCCTGTTATTGTGTATCTGTAATATAATAACTAAACGGATCAGCAGATTTAGGCATGTAATTAGAAAACTCTGCACTTTCTTTTTATCCGGTGCATTCCTATAATCCTCAGATACTCCTCAGCCTCTTTCACCGCCACTTTTGCCTCTGGTTCCAGTTCTCCCGGCTGGATCTGCTCTGATAATTTCTGGATCTTATTCTCCTCCCGGTGATATTGTGCCTCTGATATCTGATAAGGCATATTCTGCCGCCAGTAATATACTACTAACGTAGATAAGCCCTGTAACACTTTTCGATTCTCAGATAATAGCTCATGTCTTGCACATCCCATCAGCCTCTCTTTGAATTTATTAAAAAGAATATCCTCTCTACTACTTACAACCATTACTAAAGCCCTCCATTTCTACTGAAAACACTGCATAAAAGCCCCCAGTTTCTCCTCTTTGCCTCCCTGTCAGCTCACATTTTTCTTTCCTATTATAAATAAACAAAACTTTCGTTTATCTTAATTCAAAAATTCTTTTACTGTAGTAAACTATCTATAATCGTTTTGAAAACAGGTATACACTCTGGATGTTCTTCAATAAATGCATAAATAGCCCCTTTATCTTCCTCCTCACTACATACTGGTTGACATCCTTTATTTTCTCTATATAATTCCATTACATCAAGATTAGAAAACAACTTTTCCCCGGATTCTGATATTTTTTCTGGTTTTAATTTTCCCTCACTGATATATCTCTTTACTGTTCTAAGAGAAACCTCCATGTATGCCGCTACATCCCGGATATTCCATAATTCTGTCCCGTTCTCAATAATCTGATCCAGCTCCTCCTCATCAATTCTGGAGAAATAATCCAGCCCATCTAATATATCTTTTTCTGCCATAATGCCAACCTCCTGAAAAGCAATTCTTAATTCTAACTGTTTATCATACTGTTCTTTGAAATATCTAACCATATAATCCCTTGTCCCGTATATTGCTGGATATTTCTTTCTTATCAGACATTTTTCCAGACTGAGTAACTCTATCCAGATCCGCTCTCTCCCGGTTTTTCTATATTTTTTTTTAACCGTTTTTAGCTCTCCTTTTTTGATATAGTTCCATACAGTTCTCTCAGTCACACCTAATGCTCTTGCTGTTTCGCCTACTGAAAAATAGTGTTTCATAAGCAATTACCATACAAATAACTGAGGTAAGTATTCTCTGGTTCTATCTCTGACCGTGATCCACGTTCTTTTGCCATTAATTTTTTCTGTATAATCCATATTTTCCGCTACCTCATCCATTTTCATTAAAAAACTTTTTCTTTCTTCCCCGGCTACTTCATACGCCTGAAATAACAGTTCTAATATTTTCCTTACATTTTTACCATTGTTAGACTCTCTGATCTTTTTTCCCGGAAACATATCTACCATGAAGTAGTCAATATACTCCTCACCAATAATTATTTTTTGAGGAATATGAAATTGTATGATTTTACAATTATTCTTCATGGTTTTACCACCTTTGCAAGAATCACATAAGTAGTATTATCATTGCATTTCATGACAGCTACTAAGTCTCCCTTTTTTAGCCCGGTCTTTCTTACAGCCGGATTAGTGGTTTTAAAACTTCCGTCATAATGTCCGAAAGTTACATCTGATACATAAGGAACTTTCAGAGGAAATTGATACCCAGCCATAAGATAATCGGCTATATAGATATCATCTTTCTCAAGAATTAATCCATCAATTTCTACTGATGTAGCACTAACCATAGTTCCAATCAAAAGAGTCTCCGGGTTATCTTTTGAGCCCTCCTCTCTCATAACACCCATAAACTCAGCATAAAACTGATCTGTCTTAGACATTTGTATACCTCCTTATTTCCGGGGAAAGAGCTATACTTTCTCTTTCCCCAATTTCTTTTATGCCATGGTCATTTGCACCTTTCTTAGCTTTCTTACAAGCTCCTCTATGAGAGTATCCATATCAGCCGGATTATTAATCACAGGATCATTGATATTTACCACAATATCATTATTTTCCTTAGTCTGCTTTGTTTCCTGTTTGGTAAGGAGTTTCTCACCCTCATGAGCCATGATAGGAGTACCGTCCTCACGGATCTCTCCTGTACCCATTGCTCTACTAACCATTCTCACTCCCCTTGTGGATCGTTCATACTGGTTAGCTTCATTCTTAGTCAGGAGTTTCTCACCCTCATGAGCCATGATAGGATAGTTGTCATAAGGTACACGGTCTACACCCATTGCTCTACTTGCTCCACCAACACCCTTAGGCATACTTGCCGCCGCACTTGCCGCACGACTTACAGCCGCCGCTATACTTGCCGCCGCACTGTTTACAGCCGCCGCCGCTGAGTTTGCTGATCCGGCTATACTTCCCATTGCTGAGGAGAATGAGCCAGCCAGTGAGGATAACGCTCCTCTAATAGCACCACTGTAGGAAGAAATACCACTGTAAGCACTTGCAAAAGCACTCAATGTAGAACTCCACCCGGATATAGTAGTTGCTACAATGCTACTCATACCTGAGGACATTCCAGAGCTTAACGCTGTAAGAGCTGTCTGGATAGCTGTCATAGCTGTAGTAAGAGCTGTCTGAGCTGTGGTAAATGTCTGTGTAATTCCACTCCAACCTGAGGTTAAACTTGAGTTAAGAGTGGTAATTCCAGTAGTTAATGTGGTAAATACCTTATTAACTCCTGTCCACCCTGTAGTTACTGTTGTTGAGATCTGAGTAAACGCTGTTGTAAACGCTGTACTCAGTGTAGTAAGAGCTGTGGTTACTGTACTGTTCGTGGTACTGATACCCTCAGCACCAGAGTTATAGGCTTCTGAGATAGAAGTCCATGCACTCTGTACTTGAGGAGCAACCTCATTCATCTGATCGAAAGCTGTTTGATACGCCTGTACATTAGTCTCTGCTGTTGGTGCAGAAGTTCCTACCTCCTCTGAGCCTCCAGAAAAGAAATTACAGATACCATTCCACGCATCACCCACAAAAGTTTTCACATTGTCTAAAGCATTTGAAACTTTGTCCTTGATATTCCCAACTACTTCTCCAATTCCTCCAACAACCTCAGACAGAGATGTTTTGGCATTTGTAAATGCTGTTGTAATATTGTTCCAAGCATTAGATACTGTTTCAGGAACACCCTCAAAAGCCCCTGTGAATTTTTCTCCGATTCCACTTAAGAAATTTCCAATCCCGTTTACCGCTGAGGAAATGGTTGTTCTTGCTGATGTAAATGCAGTTTTTACTCCACTCCAAACAGTGGATACAGTTCCAGACAGTCCTGAAAATTCTCCTGAAAATACTCCAGACAATGTACTGATAAATCCAGAAATCCCACTAACTACAGAGCTAATTGTTGAAGAAGCTCCTCTAAATGCACTTTTAACTACATTCCATACTGGTGAAACAAGTCCCGAAATTCCTGAGAAAATTCCCGAAAATACACCAGACAATGTAGAAATTGCTGATCCCACTGTACTTGAAGATGAAGAGACTCCAGAGGAACCGCTTGAGAAGAATCCCGTAATAGCCGACCATACAGCGGATACAATGGATCCGATAGTTGAAAAGATACCTGAGAAAATTCCATACAGAGTAGAAATCACTCCAGATATCACACCTACCACGCCGCTGATAATGCTACCAGCCACGCTAAAAGCTGTTTGGATCACATTCCAGACTGTTGATACAATAGGTGCTATAAAACTGAATATAGAGGAGAAAACACTCTGTAACACTGACAGCACACCACTGATAAAATCAATCACTGTTGAGATCACTGTACCAGCCACACTAAAGGCTGTACTGATAATACTCCACACTGTAGGTAAGTATGGAGCTAAGAAACTAAATACCGACTGTACCCCACTCCACAATACCTGTAGAACTGGTACGATTATACCGACTACCTGACTAATCAAGTTTCCGGCACTCTCAAACGCTGGTTTTATTCCCTCCCATGCTGATTGAATGTAAGGAGCCATCTGATCGAAAATCTGAACAAAGTAATCCTTTAACCATCCAATAGCTGAGCCTATAGCTTCTGAGGCTGATAACAGGAAAGATCCAGCACTCTCAAACGCTGAGGAGATCATACTCCAAGCATCTGACACCACAGGAGCAATAGCACCCATTACACTTTCTACTACACTCAGAATAGCATCCAGAGCCGGAGAGATCACATTTCCAGCCGCCTCAAACACCGTACCTATAAAAGATACCGCTGTTGAAATCACAGGAGCTGTAGCCCCTATAACACTGGAAATAAGCCCCATATGATTACCAATAGTTTCATAAATTCTCTTAACAACATTCTGTATTTTTACAAAAGCACTCGAAACAGGAACCGCTATATTCTGAATAACACTATTCAGACTATTTACAACACCTACAACTATAGGCTGAACAGATATAAAGGTTTCTTTCCAAGCATCCATAATAGGAATAAATCCATTTACTACTGCTGTAATTGCATTAGTTATTCCGGGAAGTACACTAACAATTGTACCTACAGCCGCTACTGCACATTCTTTCAAACCATTAAAAGCTGTTTGCATCATATTAAAACTTGCTGAGGCAAGGGATGCAAAAGAACTGATAATAGGATTATCCTTATTAAGCTCTGTTTTTTGTGTGGTTTGTGGCACCTGATTTTCTGAGGAATTATTTTTTCCCTTTTCTGTGACTGTTGTTGGAACCTGTATTGTCTGACCTGTAAAGATCTTGTTAGGATCCGGGATATTATTGTAAGCCGCAAGATCTTGATATGTGGTTTTATACTGCTTTGCAATGGCTGAGAGTGTGTCTCCACTCTGCACCGTATAACCTACATACTTAGATACCTGAGAGGCTACCTCTCCTACCCCTGAGCCAGCCTGTTTAACTGATGAGGCTACATTACTCACAGATGTAGTTACCTTTTTCATGGAATCCGGTAAGAGATCTATTAAGCCACTTGATAAGCTCTTTACTATAGAGGCTCCAGCCGCCTTAACCTTAGGAGCTCCTGTCTCAATAGCTGTAGCAATGGCTGTAGGTAACGCTGAGAAAATGTTACCAATCATAGGAATAGCATTATCAAACGCAAATGTAACAGCACTTCCAACTAACTGAGACATTGCGGTTTTTACATCTCCTCCAACGGCTAAATTACCTAAGAGATTTTGAGCCGCCGCTTTCATGGAGTTAAATGATCCACTGAAAGTAGTAGCCGCCTCTTTTGCTGTTGTACCAGCAATATCAAGATTTTCCTGAATTGCATGAACCGCATTATAAACGTCTGACAGGTTACTAATATCGTATTTCTGCCCCGTGAGCTTCTCAGCATCAGAAAGGAGTCTTTCCATTTCCGTCTTAGTACCGCCATATCCTAACTTTAAGTTATCCAGCATGGTATAATTCTGTTTTGCAAAACCCTGATAAGCGTTCTGGATATCTTCCATACTGGTTCCCATCTTATTAGCATTATCTGACATATCAACTACAGCCATGTCAGCCACCTGAGCCGCTTTTTGAGTATCTCCACCCAAACTCTGCAACAATGAGGCTGAGAAAGCTGTTACTGTTTCCATGTAGTTATTTGCTGATAATCCGGCTGTCTGAAAGGCGGCATCTGCATTTTTCTTTACAATGTCTGCACTGTCCTTAAACAGTGTTTCAACACCACCTATACTCTGCTCAAGTTTTGAACCCTCTAACAGGGAGCCAGTCATAACAGCGGATACCGCTATAGTAACTCCCTTAGCCAGTTTCTTAACCAGTCCTCCAATCTTACCCAAGACAGCACTTGCCATATCCCTTACTTTTACCAGTGGAGCCGCTACAGCACTTCCTAAGGCTGAAAGTCTGCTCCTTACATTATTGATAATACCTGAGGCTGTATCTCTAATTCTGATAAAGGGACTTGCTACCATGTGTCCTACTGCCCTGATTCTACTTGTTATACTGGAGACTATCCGGGAGGCTGTGTCTCTCACCCGGATTACAGGACTTGCAATAGTCCTACCTACAGTCCTCAAAGTATTCCTCACTCTTGTAAGAGTGGCTGAGGCTGAGTCTCTCAACCTCACAATCGGAGCCGCTACCTGAGATCTGATACTATTTAGCCTCTGCCTGATCTGGTTCAGTCTGTTGGTAGCCTGATCCCTTAACCTGACAAAAGGGGCGGCTACTCTGCTACCAACACTGGAAAGCGTTGATCTTATGCTTTGTAGCCGCCTACTTGCTTCATCCCGTAATCTAACTACTGGAGCTGTTACCATACTCCTCAGGCTTGCCAATCTCTCCCTCAACGCTGACACACGCTGAGTAGCTCCTGAGTCATTGACATTAACCTGAGCATCTACTGTCCCTCTTAATCCATCCAAATTCTCTCTGAGCTGTTCAGTCTCTCTTTGAGCCTCTGAGGTATCAGCCTCCACTGTAGCTGTAGTATCAGTGCCATTTACCTGATCCAGTACCTCTTGTATCTGATCTACCTGTTGCTGAGCCGCTGAGGTATCAACGTCAACATCTGTACTATAATTACTACCTGTAGCTCTTTCCAATGCCGCTCTGGTTTCTTCAACCTGTGCCTGTAACTGTCTTTGTGCCGATATATTTCTTTGAATCGTTGTTACCATCTGATCTTGCAAAGTAAGCCTTGCACCAAACTCCATCAATTTTCTCACCTCCAATATTAAAAAAAAAATCCAGTCCCTGATTTCTCAGAAACTGGATCTAACTATATTTTATTCTGCTCCGAGCATTTCTCTCATATTCTGCTCCATAAAGCTCTCTATAAGATTTTTCATATGCGGCTCTGACTGTCTCATACCATTCTCAAGGAAGTGTTTACCGGGTATATACTTTTCTTTCAGCATGATACCCTTTGTATTTCCGGGCTGGATATACTTACCACGCCCTCCGGCTGATAGATAAGAGATAGGTAAAAATCTCCTATGCTGTACATGACCGTCATTTACATATAGAGCATATTCTACATTAGTACCTACCTCAGCCTCATTCGGAGTAACCACTCCGATCTGAAATCTACTTACAAGGTTTGATGTATCTACCGGGATCAGAGGAGAGATCTCTGATAAACAACTCTTAGCCAGTTCATTCATAAGACGAATTTTTTTTGCCTCCCATCTATCAACTACCTTCTCACACCTCTCTGTAAACTCTTTCCATCCTTCAATTTCAAATGTTGCTCCCATAACAAGCTCCTTTACCCCATACTCTGGAGACATTCAATCCGACGTTTTACCTCCTGTTGAACCAGTTTATTAAACTCTCGCTTAATATCAATAACTCGCTTTTTAAGCTCCTGTTTTATTTCTACTGGATTTTTAAGGATTAAGAGATCTTCGTAAGGGATCACATCTCTAAACCTACTATCTAATTCGTTTTCAGCAACCAGATCTACTATATCCAGTCGGGCTCCTCTTATCAAGAGTTCATGTTCCTGAATCTCTCGCTCCTTACGTCTTTCTGCCTCTTCAATCTGTTTGAGTTTTTCTATGCGAGCTAAAGCCTCTGCCGCCTCTCTACTTCTTTTCTTTTCCCATTTTTTACGGGCTCCGGCAATTCTCTGATCTACCCTTTTTTCAAAATCAGCCTCCAACTCAGCAGTTACTTTCTCTCTGACTTCTTTCTCTGTTGGCATAGTATTTTCAATATCACTCATAGTACAGTTCTCCTCCTCACAATCTACTCATTTACTTCTGTAAATTCTGCATCTACTCTCTGATTAATAAATTCTCTAAGAATTTTAATCTCCTCAGAACTTGAGGTAATATATCGGTTCTGATTTTCTCCCCGATTGAATACAAAAGTTCTTCCCCCTGCTGATGTAGTTCCTTTATAAATTGCTGGATATAACTTAGTAAGAGGCGTTCTACACTCAAATACAGCTCCCTCAGGATCTGCTGATACATTTCCCTCTGCATTCAATTCTACAATGAGATAGTCACCTCTCTGAGCAATATAAGCTCTCATACCCTCAATAGCATCCTCACGCTCCAAAGTGAGTTGGTTATGTTCTTCCCCCTCACAAAAACAGTAAGAGTTATTTACCATCTCAGGATCAGGAAGTTTCTGTAATGCCTCCCACTCTGCCTGAGAACCTAACCATTTACCATTAACATCATATGATGTAATTACTACTCCTACATGAAAAAGCTCCTCATGTGCTACCTGTAAATATGACTGTTTACTCCGAAATAGTACTTTCATCTGTCTGCTCCTCACTTTCTGTAGTTTTCTCCTCAGCTTCTTTTGGTTCTTCCTCTGTTTTTACTGGATCTGGTTCAGCAAGTCCCATTTCTTCTAAGAGACCACTCTTTTCCAAATCCTTTACACGATTTCTTTCCCGAACTTCCTGAATCAGATCCTTATTCTGTTCTTTATAATCAGATTTTGCTACTTCAATAGCATTTTTCTCAGCTTTTGCCTGTGCTAACTCCTCTTTCAATTCCATATATTTTTTACGAGCTTCAATCTCTTTTGGATCAGTAGCTCCAGATCTAATAAGATTTCGCTGTTTCATATCTTCTACATAACTCTCTACACGCTCCTCATTCCATCCAAAAGTTTTATTACCAGCTTTTCTATAAGGAGCTAAAAACTCCTCAGTAAGTGAGTTTAATCTTTCCTCTATTTCCTCAATAAGGTTATTTACACGGCGTTCCTCTGTCATAATATCACTAATAGATTTTCCAAGATATTTAGACGCCGCATATTTTCCGGTAAAAGTCTTCTCCTGTAAAACTAATAAAGTCTCAATTTTATTAGTAAGACTCTCTTTTATCTTTTGAGCTGATGTTTTTTCCATCTGCTGTAATTTCTGAGACGCTCCTGTCTCTGGCTTAATTACTGTCTGTTCTAATAATCCATCACACTTTTCTGAAATTCTCCCCATTACCTCTATGTTAGGAGTCACATATCTTCCCACTACTTTTTTATTGTCACTCATTTACTTCTCCCTCACTTTCATTTCTTATATATCTCGCTACACTGGCTACCGTTATGTAACGTTGTCTGCCTTTTTTAGTCTTTTTCATAACTCCCTCCAGTGTTTTATTTTTAAGGTATCTCTGTATTGTTCGTGGAGACTTTCCAATCTGTTCTACACACTCTTCCATTGTAAAAAGTGTTTTCATAACTGAGCACCTCTTTCCTTTGTTTTGTCAAAAACCTTATTGTCAATGGCAATAAGTTATTTGTTTTTGTCATTATGTTCTCATAATATAGTGTACTTACCTCCCGGAAAGTAAGCCTCTTTTGATATTTTTTTATTTTCTTTTTCTGATAATTGCATAAATATTCATCATATATGTTAATTCTATTCATTTTCTGTGTATTTCTATTTCCTAAACAATGTAATTGATAAAGAAAATCTCTTTTTTAGGAAATTTAGGCATAGATCTCCTAAGAAAAAGGAGGGGAACCATGCCTAAAAGAATCTCTTTTTTGAGGTTTCTCAGTACCCTACATAGTTTAGCATCTCAGCTAAATATTACAGCCACTCCAGATAAGGAGCGTGACACATTTCCATCCATGCTTTACTGTAACAATCTCTCTTTGGAAACTTCCATAGCCCAACTTCTTTCGTTTTATATCGGTTTTCAAGTTGTATGAGATCCGATTGAGGAGGAGCCGGAGTAGGGTGCCCCAAATTCTCCCCCTGTAGATTTATTATTTAGGCTCTACAACACCACGATTTTATAAAGCGGTTACGCTGTCCGCTTTACCGTTATTCAATTAAAAAAGGAGCCTCTAAGACTGTTTATAATCTTATAGCTCCTGTGTTATCCTTTATTATCCTGTATAATCCTGTAACAGAAAAAGAGAGCTAAGGTAAAGATTACTCAGTACCTTAGCTCCCTCGAAATATACAGTAAAAGAAATGATTTAGGATTTCTCTTTTAAGCTAATTTTATTGACTTCTGAAAGCCCACCCTTTATAATAATTGGTGAAAAATCAGTTGCCTCTGGTGGTGTAGAGTATCTCGTTTACCCTATATCCTTACTCATTGCTGGTAACACTGAGTAAGAACTGATAGCACCCTAACCGGGTGCTTTTTTTTTCTGTTGTTATTTACACTACTATTTCTATCAAAAATTGTCAAGACATTTTTTTCACACTATAATAACTGAAATCTGGTAAGATTTTTAGACAAAAAAAAAGAAAAGTTTTTATAAGACTGAGAAAAGGGGCTCTGCCCTCTTTCCGTAGGAAAGATTTTTTTTTATTTGAGTATTTATTTATATTAGTATTTTATTTGTAGTGGATTTCCCGTATACGGAAAACCCGTAAACGGTGAAAAAAGGAAGATCCCGAAAGATCTTCCTACATTTCTCACTATTATTTAATCACAATATTGTCTGTATCTATGTAATCTGAAAATCCATCACCCTTGATTATGTGGAATTTTGTCTCTATATTTTCTACATCATCCATAGGATTTTCCTCAGCATCTTCCCCAAAGACTGTAAAACCGTCCTTAGCTTTCTTTCCCGGAGCAACCTCTATAGAACACATAGGATCTATCATAATCCCGTTAATGGACGTATCTCTAACCTGTACTGTGAGTTTCTGATCTGAGGTATTTTCTATCACAAAATTAACCTTGTATCCCATATTGCTCTCTTTCATTCCATCATAAGTAATAGTTAAGAGATCATCCTGATACAATACCCCATTCTCAGCCTCTTCCCCTTTCAGTTCCTTTAGCTCTGCCTGTAATTCTGCAATCTGAGCCTCAATCTCTGCAATTCTTTTTGAGTTATCTTCCTGAGCCATTACTGTAGTACCAAAAGGCACACTTAACGCTACTGATAACATTACAGCTAAAATTTTCTTACTCATAGATTATACCTCCTGTATATCCCTCAATATATTCCTCATTATACTACTTTTCTTGTGCAACCTCAATCACAAAACGAGCCCACGCCCTACTATCATCCTCTCCATACATTCTATAAATACAGTCCTGATATGGTACTCTCCAGTATTCTCTCCCGGCTCCCTCAGCGGTCAGCCCACGCCTCTCATACTTTCTCTCTATGTTCTGTAAGTGGTGTCTGAACTGATGTAAGAAACTCTCAAGATCAGGCTCAGTAAGATAGATCTCTCCTGTAGCCTGTACATAGTTATCATCCCTTACCCAGACTGTTATAACCGGGATAGATACTTGATAGAGGTCTGAGAGATCTGTGTTAAGCTGTCTAATAGCCTCTAAAGCGTCTAATTCGTCACTTACGGTAATTATCCTATCCATGTACCTTTTAACCGCTGTAGGAGCCTCTGAGGCGGCATACAGGCTTTTATATAGTTTCACTCTTTCTGGTATATCCATCATTTCTCCTTTATGCACAAATACCAGCCGCTATAAGTTTCTTTCCAATACGTTTTACATAGCTATGTACAGACGGAGTTTTTACTCCCAATTTCCGGGCTATATCCGGCTTACTGTTTCCAGCAATGAGAAGATTGACAACTACCCGTTCATTTTCTGATAATCCTAAGCTATCCAGTAACATTTTCATCTCTATCATGTTGTAATCTTCACACTCTACAGAAAATGCTGAGGATCCAGCACTATCCTCATCTTCCTCATATTCTGAGTTAGAATTTACCTGTTCATAACTCTGTACAAAACAGCCCGGATTTCTTTTCTGGCAATTAGACATTGAAAACAATGTATTATAATTTCTCTTAAGACATCCGCAAAGGTATGTAGTAAAACTACAATCTCTTGTATCATCAAATGTCTGGATTGCATCCCATAAGACAAGATCTCCCTCACTAATCAGATCTTCCATCTCAGCTCCTATAATGGATCTTGAATAACTTCTTGCAAAAACATAGATAAGCCCCTTTGTCTTTTTCAGAATCTCCGCAAAGATGTTCTCACTTCTGTTCTGTTTGTACTGAGCTACCAGCTCATCAACTGCATAATCATTGTAATTTTTCTTCATTTCCTGTGTCCTCCTGTTTCATTCCTGTTGTATATGTTAAACATATAGCTCATTTTAAATATAGTATATGTTTAACATATATGTCAAGAGTTTATTCCTCACTTATCCCTCATTTTTCTTTCAAAACACAAGAAATGTATGTTATAATCTCCTCAAATAATGAGGAGATAGTTATAATATGGGAGCTAAATACACGGAAGCTCAGAAAAGAGCTACTGCAAAATATCAAAAAGAAAATACCAGTCTTATAGGTATTAGAGTATCAAAAGAAAAGAAAGAGCTATATCAGGCTCACGCCACTAATGCTGGAATGAGCCTTAGCTCTTATATTATTAACGCTATAGAGGAGCAAATAAAAAAAGAGGAATGATCCAATTACGGTCATTCCTCTTTATACTTTAATCTTTAATCATCAAATGCTCCATGCTCTGTCAAATATTTTAAAAATCCCTGACAGCCCTCAATTACATCATCATACGTCTTGTCAAAATCACCTGTATACCATGGATCAGCTATATCTCTTCCTGATCCAGCAAATGAAAGGAATTTGTACACCTTTCCCTCAGGATCTCCCTTTAACATCCTATTGAGATTTCGTATATTGGCGGTATCCATACCAATAATATAATCAAATTTATCATAATCAGCCAGAGTGATCTGCTTAGCTCTATGAGGTACTAAAGGAATCCCTACCTCCCTTAGTTTGTTTACTGTTCCTCTATGCGGAGGATTACCAATTTCCTCCCGGCTTGTTGCAAAACTGTCTATCACAAACTGATCTGCTAAGCCCTTATCCTTTACCTTATAGGTAAAGACACTCTCACTTAAAGTCGATCGACAAATATTTCCATGACAACAAAAAGCTACTCTTATCATTGTTTTCTCCTATCCTTACGCAATTTTTAAATACACCTTTCTCTCTGTTATTTGTTCACAATAGTGCAGATATTGCCGTGGCAGACAAATAACACACTTATCATTGCTTAAAACTCCTTGAAATGCTGTATTTACGCTGTTTACAGGCATTTTCCGATAATCTTCAATCCTGTCATTTTCCTGTATATCACAGCATAAATTCGTATATTTTCTTATCCAAATTTAGTAACTTCTTAGTAATAATCAGCCTGGAAAACAGGCTTTCTAAGAACCTTATAATCAGATTATTCTTAATTCTTTTTTCTATTATTTTATCATACTATGCCAGTTTTGCAATCCTATTCATCTCTTCTTTTGCATCAATTAATCCCAGATGCGTATATACATTTAACGTAACCCCTATATCAGAATGTCCCATTAAATATTGGAGTGCTTTCGGATTCATTCCAGCTTTCGCCATATTGGAACAATATGTATGCCTGCATACATGAGGCGTGATCTTTGGCATTTGTTCCTCATGAGTACGATTATACTTTCCTAACGCCCACTGAAAATGTTTTTCCCAATGAAGTGCTACTTCAGGCATATCTTTTTTATCCAGAAATAAGAATCGACTATATCCATCTATAATCGGCTCAACCCTTACTTTTTTACGGTTTTTCACAATCTGTTCAAAACATTCATAAACTTCATCTGTCATCGGTAACATTCGTGTTCCACTTGAAGTTTTGGTATCTTCAATGACGTACTGCATTCCTCTGGTTCTCTGAAGCTGATGATTCACATTGATTTTTCTCTCCTGAAGATCAATATCTTTCACTGTCAATCCACAAAACTCAGAAATACGAAGTCCAGTCTTAAACAAAATAAACATTCCATTATAGTATTTTGAGTAATGGTCATCATTTCGGATAAACTCCAGAAATAACTCTTCCTGTTCTTTTGTAATTGCCTGTCTTGTAACACTGTCATTTACGACAACTGTACATAATTGAAATTCAAAAGGATTCTTGCGCAGTAAATCATCTTCAACTGCCATCTGAAATGCAGGTCTTACAATTCCACGCACACTGTGAATGGAACTGTATCCTCTTCCATCTGCTTGCAGCTTAATAAACCATGCTTTTGCATCCGACAATTTTATTTTATCTATTCTTCTGGTTCCGAATTCTTCTTTTTTTATTATATTGATCACAAAATCATAGTTCGCCTGAGTATTATGACGAACCCCCTTTTTTTGTCCAATATATTTTTGAACCAAATCCAAAACTGTTAAATTTCCTCCGTAAGGTACTATACCATCATGTAAATCTCTTTGGATATTTTTTTCTTTTTCCCTTAGAGCTAAGCATGGTCTGCATCCAGTTGGCAGAGAATCTGTTGGCTCTAATTTCCAACTATACAAAAACTTCTGCTTTCCATAACAATCTGTATATACAAACGCATATCTTCCATCTTTTCTCTGACTTTCTCCGTTTCGTAAAATTCGACCTTTTTTATCCCGTCGTTTTTGGTCACGTTTTGTTTTACCCAAACGTCTTCGCCCCTTTCTACGAAGAAGCCCTAGCACGATATAGGTATTATATCATACCAGGGCTAACATTTCCACTTTAAAGTGCTAAATTGTTCGTATATTTTTTACAAAGACGTAGTCTGATCCAGAAAGGCCTCAAATTTCTTACGGTTAATCAATGACTTACACCCCACCTGGACTGTAAAGCAACATTCTGAATTTAGATGTTCCGAAATAAGCATCCTTATTTTCTTTTCACCTATTCCAAAATATTGCACTGCTTCATCCACCGTAAGCATATATTTTTCCCAAATTGGAATCTTACCTTTTTCAATTTTAATCGCCACTCTTCTCTCCTCCTTTTCTCTTTGGACAAAACATTTTTATCTGCCCATGACAATTTACAATTTTATACACTGTCATCGGCAGATAAAATTACAATACAGGTGGCAGTTCAGTACTCTGCCCACATCGGTTTTGCACCGTCATTAAATATGACCAGATTTTTTCTGGAAGTATCATTATCACAGATATGCTTCGTCGCCCTGTGCAGCTGCTACACATTTTGTCAAATTCTTCTCGCTCCATACCTTTACTTCAATGTTATATTTCAGCATTTCCTCGTATTTACTCCATTAACAGAGCAGATATATCATGGCGGATTTACCTAGTGGCTCTACATATCTTCACGTCCTGTATGTAAAACAATATACAATTTTCAAGGTACAAAAATTCCTGAAGGGGAAAAGGAATCTATATTAAATACTCCCTTTACTGATTACTTTTCCTTACATATGATTTCGTATCAAATCCCAAGGTCTTAGTAATCAGTTTTGCTTCCAGGCGTTGACGCAGAGTTTCATCTACACAGTAATGCACCTGTCCAAATTCGTCAAACATTTTTCTGGTAGCCAAAACTGTTATGTACCCTTCATAATGCTTCAACACTGCCTGGATTGCCTCAGTATCACCAGTTGATGCTGCCTCAATAACATGGAATGGCAGCAAATCAAATGCGCATTTCTGTTTTTTACTTTTTTTCATTTGCAGATTCCTCCATATTTTTTCTCATCAGTTCCAGTGATCGTCTACGATGCTCATTAATTGTGCTGCGTACAAGATTCATTTCTCTGGCAATGTCTGCATCACTCATATCCATAAAATATGATAATAACACAACATTCCTTTTCTTTTCAGTAAGTGTCTGCAGTGCTTCAGCAATCAATGCATCTTTGACTTCTATGTCGTAACCCAGGACCTGAAAACGATGTGTTTCCATTTCATGCTCATCCATTATAAAAAGTCTGCTCAACTCCTTTTCTGATAATTCTGACAACATCACTTCATACTTCTGGCGATATGCCATATGCTTTTCATAATTAATAACTTCACTTTTCAATGCCAGCTTGCACAGAGAATCAAACTGATGTCTGACTGTCTGCTCATCTTGAAAAGAGGATTGCTCCATAAGAGTTCACCTCCTTCCCCGCCGGTAGGCAATAAGCAAAGTTCTTGCTTCCCCTTCACACATATCCCAAACGGATGAGTGCATTTGTCGGGGTGTGGGAAGAAATTTTTAAAAAATTTCTTAATAAATACGAGAAAATTGTTTTTCCTGTATTTTGAGGTATATAAAAAACGTCCTAATGGGTAGTTTTTAGCCCATCGGACGCTATTTATATCAAAAGATAATATTTTGCCATCATTTTTTGTGGCATATAATTCACTTTTTGAGGTAAAGAAATTTATTTGCTTTTTTGAACTATTTATCTATTTCATCCGTCACGTAATGACGGATATGATACCAGACAATAAAATTCTTAATCTTTCCTATACCTCCGGATCTGTTTTACGGAAATTCAGAATTTTATATGTCTTTTAAAAAGTGAAATATCACCCTCTTTTTTAGTGAAATATTAGTTCATTTTCTTTCAAGAAAGGGAACTATACACTAAACATGGAGGTGTATCATATGCCAAAACAAACAGATAAAGAACTGGGATTGTTTTTTAAGAACGCCCGACACGAGCAAAAATTGACTTATGAAGAATTAGCTGAAAAAGCAGAAATGTCCAGCCGATATTTAAAGGAAATTGAAAATGGGGGCCGAGTTCCCAGTTTTCATAAAATCAGAAAACTGGTACGCGCTTTAAATGTTCCTCCTGAACCATTGTTTTATCCAAACAATCATACAGATAATCTTGATTATCAACGCCTGCTCATGTACCTGTCAAAATGCAACGATGAGCAAATTACCGCTATCCTTGCCATCGTAGAAGCATACCTGCGCACATACAAAATTCCTACAGACCACGATAAACAAGATCCCTGAAATTCATTTGAATTCTATCTGAATTATTCTGAAGAAGCGGTATGGTTTCCCATACCGCCACTCTTAACGTGCATATTTTTCTATCATTCTCTTAACATTCGTGGATTTCTTTATTGCCCCTATATTAATAAGAAACTCAACTACATCCATCATTCCCTGGTAATAAGCCCGCTGCTCCTCTTCATAATGGAAATGTTCTAACTGATCCAGATATTTATTCCAGAAATTCTGCTCACGCTCTGGGATTTTTTCCAGATGTAGTGGCAGCTTCTTTTGTATTTGTTTCAAATTCTTCTCTGCTTCTTTCCATTCTTCCGGCTGTACTGTATATTCTCTTTCTCCGGAGTCACAGCGCAATTCCTCAAATAAATTCGATACTGCTTCATAAAATTCATTCATCTTCTTTCCACCTCTCATTAGAATTATTTCTCATTACAGGCAGCATTATCATTTTCTTATTTCAAAAATCAAATAAACTTTCCAAAAACTTCATCTTTAGAAGTATAGTAACAATATTTTTCCTTAAAATCAATAATAATACTTCATCTTTAGAAACTTTTGAGGATCAGAATGATTATTTATTGGGATAAAAAAACGAACAGTAAAAACAGAATAGGACAACGGGTAAAAGAATTACGAAAGGCTCATAATCTTACTCAGAAAACACTCGCTGCCAAATTACAACTTGCAGGATATGATTTTAATGATCTGGCAATCCTGCGAATTGAACAAGGCACACGTTTCGTTCCCGACTACGAAGTTGTCGCACTGGCCGAAGTATTTAATGTTTCCTGCGAATATCTTCTTGGTCTGACGGACGCTCCTGCAAAATAATTCAATTGTATTGCTGCCCATTCTATGCTAAACTATGGATAGATACTTCTGAACAACATACACTATTTATAAACCGTATGATTGGAGTGATTTCATGGAATTAACAAAAAAAGTCCCTACAACCGATAAAAACCAGGAAAACAATCATCTTCTCCGCATGTTAGACCGGGGAATTGATGATATGGAAGCTGGTCGTGAATTGCCACTGGAAGATGCTTTTCGCAAAATCACAGAATTAAGGGATGCACGAAGAAATGCAAGAATATAAAATTATTTTAACCTGGGAAGCAATTTACGATGTCACAGACATTGCAGATTATATTGAAGAAGAATTCGGCCAGCAACGTGCTGACCGTTTTCAATCTGATCTGAAAGAACAAATGCAGAATTTAGGCCAGTTCAGTACTGCCTTTCCCCGAACTCAAATTCTGTACAGAGGATATTCCATACATAAAAGATCTTTTCCGCCATCTATTATTTTTTATATTATAATGGAAGAAACAAAAGAGATTCATATTCTCCGAGTGTTGCGCCATGAACGAGATTGGGAAAATATCCTGTTGCAAAGATCAACTTATACATATCCAGAATGAATACCTGGGAGCCGATCAGAGATTTTTCTGAAAGGCTTCCTTTTTTATTACTTCCCACTGTCAATTAAATCATAACTCATATCCAGAAAATCCAGCGTCTTAGCTTCACTGACAGAATCATCCAAAAGAATCGTAATCCAGTGTTGCTTATTCATATGATACCCCGGTAAAAATCCATACGTTTGAATAATCATCCCAACCAGATCAGGATCACATTTTACATCCAGGATGTCAATGTTTCCATCTTCTTCTAATCCCAGTATTTTCTTTTCCACTACCATAATTATAGCATACCATTTTCCATTTTTATGTCGAAGCACCGCAGAATCAGGATCTTTTTTCCATAAATATTCCGGTTCAGTTCCATATTGCTCTTTTACATATTGAAAAATTTCTTCACGTTTCAAATTTATCCCTCACTTACGATTTCTTTCTCTGATTATACGCTATCAGGATTGTATTCTCAACCACTTCTCACAGTTCTATTTATGTTTTATAGCTTTTGCATAGCCTGCTTTGCAGGCTACACCCCAAAAGAAGCAAGCACTGCCAGTGTCATGACACCTGGCTCATTTTGTCAAATTCCCTTTCCGGTTCATTCTACCAAAATGTATCAGGGAGTATCCCTGGCCCTCTCATATTTTATAATTTCTTAATTTGACGCTTTCACCCAGTCCTGTTAAAATAACTTACAGATACATCTGTCCAAACCAACAAAAAACCAAGTACCATAACTGTCATAGCCGAACTGGTTAGACAGTTTTTTTGTACTCTTTTTTATAGAAAAAAACGAATTGGAGGATTTCAATGAGCAAACGTACCAGAATTCATCCCGTACAATTTTATTTGAATGATGACGAACAATACATTTTAGAAGAAAAATATCGTCTTTCCAGGATGAAAAGCAAATCTGCCTTTCTACGGAAAATGATCTTATATGGATTTGTATATGAAGTAGACTACTCTCATATCCGAAAAATGAATACCCTGCTGGGCAATATCAGCAGCAATTTGAATCAGATCACCCATCGTATAAACAGTACCAATACAGTTTACCCAAAGGACCTGGACGATATAAAGGAGTTAATGGAAAAAATATGGCAGTTACAAAAATCCATGGTATCAAAACAACCGTTGATAAAGCAATAGAATACATCTGCAATCCAGATAAAACTGACCAGAATCTATATATTTCTTCCTTTGCCTGCTCTCCCGAAACAGCCGTTCTTGACTTTAAATACACTTTGGATCATACACATGACTGCAGAGATCCGCACAATACAAATAAGGCATTTCATCTGATTCAGGCATTTTCCCCTGGTGAAGTTTCCTATGAAGAAGCCCA
>OLNY01000511.1_pt1 | contig 35757 bp, 29 predicted proteins | sample 1671981 | NCBI WGS metagenome assembly OLNY01 (sample SAMEA3136632, study PRJEB25190) | human gut metagenome | biome: human gut; feature: human-associated habitat; material: faeces | place: Austria | collected 2013
CCTGGACATCGTTACCCCCCAGTCCCTCATCAACATCCGCCCGGTCACGGCGGCGATCAAAGAGTTCTTTGGCTCTTCGCCCCTGTCCCAGTTCATGGACCAGACCAACCCCCTGGCCGAGCTGACCCACAAGCGCCGTATGTCCGCTCTGGGCCCCGGTGGTCTGTCCCGTGACCGTGCTTCCTTCGACGTGCGAGACGTCCACTACAGCCACTACGGCCGTATGTGCCCCATCGAGACGCCCGAAGGTCCTAACATCGGCCTGATCTCCTATCTGGCCACCTATGCCCGCATCAACCGCTATGGCTTCATCGAGGCCCCCTACCGCAAGGTGGATAAGGCCACTGGCTTCCTCACCAACGAAGTGGAGTATATGACCGCCGACATCGAGGACGAGTACATGGTCGGTCAGGCCACGGAGCCGGTGGACGAAAACGGCTGCCTGGCCAACAAGCGTATCACCTGCCGCCACCGCAACGAGATCGTGGAAGTGGACCGGGAGAAGGTGGACTACATCGACGTGTCTCCCCGGATGATGGTCTCCATCGCAACGGCCATGATCCCCTTCCTGGAAAACGACGACGCCAACCGTGCCCTGATGGGTGCAAACATGCAGCGGCAGGCCGTGCCTCTGCTGACCACCCAGGCCCCCATCGTGGCCACCGGCATGGAGCACAAGAACTGCATCGACTCCGAGATCGCCGTGCTGGCCGAGGACGACGGCGAGATCACCCGCGTCTCCGCCACCAGCATCACCGTGCGCTATGACCGGGGCGACGTGGTGGAGTATCCCCTCATCAAGTTCCTGCGCTCCAACCACGGCACCTGCATCAACCAGAGACCCATCGTCTCCCTGCGGGACCGGGTGAAGAAGGGTGACGTCATTGCCGACGGCCCCTCCACCAACCAGGGCGAGATCTCCCTGGGCAAGAACATCCTGATGGGCTTTATGACCTGGGAAGGTTACAACTACGAGGACGCCATCCTGCTCAACGAGAGAATGGTCAAGGACGACGTCTTTACCTCCATCCATATTGAAGAATACGAGACCGAGGCCCGCGACACCAAGCTGGGCCCCGAAGAGATCACCCGCGACATCCCCAACGTGGGCGACGACGCCCTGAAGGACCTGGACGAGCGCGGCATCATCCGCGTGGGTGCCGAGGTCCATGCCGGCGATATTCTGGTCGGTAAGGTCACCCCTAAGGGCGAGACCGACCTGACCGCAGAGGAGCGGCTGCTGCGTGCCATCTTTGGCGAGAAGGCCAGAGAAGTCCGTGACACCTCCCTGAAGGTGCCCCACGGCGAGAGCGGCATCATCGTGGACGTCAAGGTCTTCACCCGCGAGGCTGGCGACGAGCTTGGTCCCGGCGTGAACATGGTCGTGCGCGTGTATATCGCCCAGAAGCGGAAGATTTCCGTGGGCGACAAGATGGCCGGCCGTCACGGCAACAAGGGCGTTGTCTCCCGCATCATGCCCCAGGAGGATATGCCCTTCCTGCCCGACGGTACCCCGCTGGACATCGTGCTGAACCCTCTGGGCGTGCCTTCCCGTATGAACATCGGGCAGGTGCTGGAGGTCCACCTGGGCCGCGCTGCCCAGGCGCTGGGCTGGAAGGTCGCGACCCCCGTCTTCAACGGGGCCGACGAGAAGGACATCATGGAGCTGCTGGCCAAGGCCGGTCTGTTCCGCGAGGTCTACCCCAACGAGACCATTGCCGGTAAGCAGCTGTACCTGCTCACCGAGGACGGCACCGACGTGCGCCGCCTGGACGACGAGGAGATGGCCGACGTGCAGCAGGTCCGCATCTGGCGCAGCCAGGGCCGCCTGCGTCTGGCCGACGGCAAGACCAAGCTGTATGACGGCCGCACCGGCGAGATGTTTGAAAACCCCGTCACCGTGGGTTACGTTTACTTCCTCAAGCTGCACCACCTGGTGGACGATAAGATCCACGCCCGTTCCACCGGCCCCTACTCCCTGGTCACCCAGCAGCCTCTGGGCGGCAAGGCCCAGTTCGGCGGCCAGCGCTTCGGCGAGATGGAAGTCTGGGCCCTGGAGGCTTACGGCGCGGCGTACACCCTGCAGGAGATTCTGACGGTCAAGTCCGACGACGTGACCGGCCGTGTCCGCACCTACGAGGCCATTGTCAAGGGCCACAATGTCCCTGCACCTGGCATTCCGGAGTCCTTCAAGGTCTTGGTCAAGGAGCTGCAGGCTCTGTGCCTGGACATCAAGGTCCTGGACGCCCAGGGCGAGGAGATCGAGCTGCGGGACGACGAAGAAGAAGGGTACCAGAACTTCAACCAGATCCGCGACGACGATTACACCCCCTACCACGAGAACAACGACGCCGACGCCCAGTTCTCCGCCGCAGGCTACACCATCAAGGAGACCAGCGACGACGATGACTTTGCTGTGGCCGGCATGACCGCCGATGACAGCGCAGACGACGATTACGGCGACGGCCGCTATGAAGAATAAAGAACGGGAGGACGATTGAAATATGAGCTATGCTGAGTTTGACGCCATTCGTATTGGTATCGCTTCCCCGGAGCAGATCCTGGATTGGTCCTATGGCGAGGTCAAGAAGCCGGAGACCATCAACTACCGCACCCTGAAGCCTGAGCGGGACGGCCTGTTCTGCGAGCGCATCTTTGGCCCCACCAAGGACTGGGAGTGCCACTGCGGCAAGTACAAGAAGATCCGCTATAAGGGCAAGATCTGCGACCGCTGCGGCGTGGAAGTGACCCGCGCCAACGTCCGCCGGGAGCGGATGGGCCACATCGAGCTGGCCGCCCCGGTGTCCCACATCTGGTACTTCAAGGGCATCCCCTCCCGCATGGGCCTGCTGCTGGACCTGTCCCCCCGGATCCTGGAAAAGGTCCTGTACTTTGCCGCCTATATCGTCACCGACCCCGGCTATGCCCCCCTGGTGAAGAACCAGATCCTCTCCGAGAAGGAGTACCGCGAGCTGCGGGAGAAGTATGAGGACGATTTCGACGCCGGCATGGGTGCCGAGGCCGTGAAGAAGCTGCTGGCCGACATCGACCTGGAGCAGCTTTCCGTCCAGCTGCGCGAGGAGCTGCACCACGCCTCCGGCCAGAAAAAGGCCCGGATCGTCAAGCGCCTGGAGGTCGTGGACGCCTTCCGCATCTCCGGCAACAAGCCGGAGTGGATGATCATCGACGTGCTGCCGGTCATCCCCCCCGAAATTCGCCCCATGGTCCAGCTGGACGGCGGCCGGTTTGCCACCTCCGACCTGAACGACCTGTATCGCCGGGTCATCAACCGCAACAACCGCCTCAAGCGCCTGATCCAGCTCTCCGCCCCCGACATCATCATCCGCAACGAGAAGCGGATGCTCCAGGAGGCTGTGGACGCCCTGATCGACAACGGCCGCCGCGGCCGTGCCGTCACCGGCGCCAACAACCGCGCCCTGAAGTCCCTGTCCGATATGCTGAAGGGCAAGCAGGGCCGCTTCCGTCAGAACCTGCTGGGCAAGCGTGTCGACTACTCCGGCCGTTCCGTCATCGTGGTCGGCCCTGAGCTGAAAATTTATCAGTGCGGCCTGCCCAAGGAGATGGCCATTGAGCTCTTCCGCCCCTTCGTGATGAAGAAGCTGGTGGAGGACGGCCTGGCCAACAACATCAAGTCCGCCAAGAAGATGGTGGACCGGGGCCGCGCCGAGGTCTGGGATGCGCTGGACTTCATCATCAAGGAGCACCCCGTGATGCTCAACCGTGCGCCTACCCTGCACCGCCTGGGCATCCAGGCCTTCGAGCCGGTGCTGGTGGAGGGCCGCGCCATTAAGCTGCACCCCCTGGTTTGTACGGCATTCAACGCCGACTTCGACGGCGACCAGATGGCCGTCCACGTCCCCCTGTCCGCCGAGGCCCAGGCAGAGGCCCGCATCCTGATGCTCTCCGCCAACAACCTCCTGCGGCCCCAGGACGGCGGCCCTGTTACGGTTCCTACCCAGGATATGGTCCTGGGCTCCTACTACCTGCCCTACGAGAAGGACGCCGGCTGCGGTGGAGGCCGGGACCGTCAGCGAGAGCGACCACATCTGGATCGACACCCCCGACCGTCTGCTGCCCACCTCCGGCTATGAGGCCTGCCGGGCCAACGCCGCCGGGGAGGAGGCCAAGGAGGTTCTGCACGCCTTCGCCAGCCCCGCCGAGGCCCGCCTGGCCTACGACGAGGGCCAGCTGGAGCTGCACGTGCCCATCCTGGTCCGCATGACCGCCACCGTGAACGGCGAGGAGCGCACCAAGCTGGTGCGGACGACGGTCGGCCGCCTGATCTTCAACGAGGGCATCCCTCAGGACCTGGGCTTTGTGGACCGCGAGGACCCCGAAGCCTGCTTCGATCCGGAGATCAACTTCGTCTGCGGCAAGAAGCAGCTGGGTAAGATCATCGACAAGTGCATCATCCGCCACGGCTTTACCCAGTCCGCCGAGGTCCTGGATATCATCAAGGCCCGCGGCTACCACTACTCCACCCTGGGTTCTCTGACGGTCTCCATCTACGATATGACCGTCCCCCAGAAGAAGTACCCCCTGATCCGCGAGACGGAGCAGGAGATCGTGAAGATCGAGAAGCAGTTCAAACGCGGCTTCCTGACCAACGACGAGCGGTATCGCCTGGTCGTTAAGGCCTGGGAGCAGACCACCAAGGACGTCACCGAGGCCCTGCAGGCCGGCCTGGACCGCTACAACCCCATCTTTATGATGGCCGACTCCGGCGCCCGTGGTTCTATGGCTCAGATCCGTCAGCTGGCCGGCATGCGCGGCCTGATGGCTGACACCTCCGGCCGGACCATCGAGATCCCCATCAAGGCAAACTTCCGTGAGGGCCTGTCCGTTCTGGAATACTTCATCTCCTCCAGAGGCGCCCGGAAGGGCTTGGCCGATACCGCGCTGCGTACCGCCGACTCTGGTTATCTGACCCGCCGTCTGGTCGATGTCTCCCAGGAGGTCATCATCCGTGAGCACGACTGCGGCACCGCCGAGGGCATCACCGTCCGCGAGATCAGCGAGAACGGTCAGGTCATCGAGCCTTTCGCCGAGCGTCTCAAGGGCCGCTATCCCGTCAGCGACGTGGTGGATCCCACCACCGGCGAGGTCCTCTTCGACAAGGACCACATGTTTACCATGGACGACGCCAAGGTCCTGGAGGACAGGGGCATTCACGAGCTGAAGATCCGTTCCGTCCTGACCTGCCGCGCCCGCCAGGGTGTCTGCTCCAAGTGCTACGGCGTGAACCTGGCCATCGGGGAGCCGGTGGGCGAGGGCGAGGCCGTCGGTATCATCGCGGCCCAGTCCATCGGTGAGCCGGGTACCCAGCTGACCATGCGTACCTTCCACACCGGCGGCGTCGCCGGCGGCGACATCACCCAGGGTCTTCCCCGTGTTGAGGAGCTGTTCGAGGCCCGCAAGCCCAAGAAGATGGCCCAGCTGGCCGAGATCAGCGGCCGCGTGACCATGGAAGAGAGCAAGCGCATCACCATCTGCAACGTGACCATCACCGCCGACGACGGCGAGGTGGTCAGCTACGCCCTGCCGTACAGCGCCGGTATCCGCTGCAAGGACGGCGACTGGGTCAACAAGGGCGACCAGCTGACCGAAGGCGCACTGTCTCCCCACGAGGTCCTGCGCATCCGCGGCGTCTCCGCCGTCCACGACTACCTCATCCAGGAAGTCCAGAAGCCCTACCGTCAGCAGGGCGTTGACATCAATGACAAGCACATTGAGATCATCGTGCGCCAGATGATGCGGAAGGTCCGCATCGAGGAACCCGGCGACTCCCAGCTGCTCTCCGGCTCCACCGTGGAGGTCATGGAGTATCTGGACGCCAAGGAGGCCATCGAGGCCCGCATCGCCGCCGGTGAGACCCGCGAGGACGGCAGCGAGCTGGTGGTGCCCACCGCCACCACCCTGCTCATGGGTATCACCAAGGCCTCTCTGGCCACCGATTCCTTCCTGTCCGCCGCTTCCTTCCAGGAGACGACGAAGGTCCTGACCGAGGCCGCCATCAAGGGCAAGGTGGACCACCTGATCGGTCTGAAGGAAAACGTCATCATCGGTAAGCTCATCCCCGCCGGTTCTGGCCTGTCCATGTACCGCCAGGTCAACCCGCGCGACGAGGAAGAGGACCAGCCCAAGACCGGCTATGCCGCCGTGGCGGCCGCGATCCAGGAGAACCAGGACCCCCAGGAGGGCCTGGAGCCTGAGGAGGCCCCGGAGGAAGCAGATCTGCTGCCCGACGAGGACGCAGAGGAAGACGAGGGCGATGAGATCCTGTCCATCAGCCTGGACAACGACGAAGACAGAGAGGACTAATCTCCCTAGAGGACAGATCTCCCTGTTTGCACAGCACAAAACGGCTGCGGGCAACCGCAGCCGTTTTTCTACCGGGGCGTGCACAGAGCGTTCGATCCACTTGGAGTGGGTGGATTGCAATATTTCCCCCGGATATGCTATACTATATCGAATGGAAACACCGTCCCACCGAGGACGGGAGAGGAGGGTTCCATGGAGGCATTTCAGGCGCTCAGCGCCAAACTCAGCCAGATCCCCGGCTTAGAGGTCCGGGCACACGAGCCGATGGCCCACCACACCACGTTTCGGGTGGGCGGCCCGGCGGCGCTCATGGCCCTGCCCAAGCGCTTGGAAGAGCTGTCAGCCGTCCTGCGGGCGGCGGCAGAGGCAGGCATCGTGCCCTTTTTTCTGGGCAAGGGGTCCAATCTGCTGGTGGCCGACGAGGGCGTGGACCGCTTTCTCATTAAGCTGGCCGGGGGCCTGACCCGCTTGGAGCGGGACGGGGAGACCGGCCTGTATCTCGGCAGCGGCCTTTCCCTGGCCCAGGCGGCGAACTTTGCCGCCGGGTGCGGGCTGACCGGCCTGGAATTTGCCCACGGCATCCCCGGCACCGTCGGCGGCGGCGTGTTTATGAACGCCGGAGCCTATGACGGGGAGATGGCCCAGGTCATCGACTGGGTGGACTGCCTGGACGAGACGGGTGCGGCCCACCGCTTGGGGAAAGACGAGCTGAAGCTGGGCTATCGCACCAGCGTTTTCTCTCAGCTGCCCTGGAGCATCGTGGGGGCACACCTCACCTTGGCCACGGGGGACGAGACCGCCATTCGAGAAAAAATGGCGGACCTGGCCCAGCGCCGCCGGTCCAAGCAGCCCTTGGAATACCCCAGCGCGGGCAGCACGTTCAAGCGCCCTGTGGGGCATTTTGCCGGGGGACTGATCGAACAATGCGGCCTGAAAGGGACCAAGGTCGGCGGAGCGCAGGTCTCGGAGAAGCACGCAGGCTTTGTCATCAACGCCGGGGGGGCCACCTGCCGGGACATTCTGGCCCTCATCCGCCTGGTGCGGGCCACGGTGTTGGAACAGACCGGCGTGACCCTGGAGCCGGAGGTCCGGCTGCTGGGCTGCGCCCTGGACGAGGAATCGTAACAAAGGAGACGAAAAACCATGAACGATCACTTTTTTGTTCTGATGTATGCCACCAGCGGCGAAGAGCGGAACGTCACGCGCTTTGCCAGTTACACCAACGTGCAGGACGTGGTAGACATGGTGAACGACTGGCTCACCAAATGCTGCTACATGGACTGCTACCTGCCCGGCGAGCAGGAGGAGATGCTGAAAGCCCAAAACGGCGGCAAGCTGCCCGAAACGGCATTCCAGTGCCCGGAGGTCAAGACTCCGGCGGACCTGGAGAAATACAACGGCTTTTATGACTACGAGAGCCTGGGGATGTTTAACCTTTTCCTGACGCCGGTCTATGATACGGCCACGGCCAAGAAGTTCTGCGGCAGCATGAACAAGGAGTTTGGCATCGACCAGGAATACAGCGACCGGGCGGACCAGATGCTGGGGCACATGGACACCCTGGTGAAGTCCTTCGAGGAGCCGGGGACGGATTACGCCGCGGCGGAGGAGGCCATCCGCACCTTCCTGATGCAGGGCGGGTTCAGCCTGTTCGACGATTTCGAGGAGGAAGTGCCGGATACCATCGTCATTCCCGCCGGTGGGTTCCAGAAAATCGACGACCCGACGGTCTAAAGAGAGACAGTTCATTTGTGCGTAAAAACGGCAAGACCACTGAGACGCGGTGGCCTTGCCGTTTCTTTGTTTTCATGGTATCATAAAACCAACTTGAGAGATTGGAAGGAGGTTGCAGACATGAATGATCTCAAGATCCCAGTTGGCATTTCCGACTTTGCTAAAATCCGAAATTATGGTTACTATTATGTAGACAAGACAGGTCTCATCTCTGAGCTGTTGGAGGATATTGCGGAAGTCACGCTGATCACCCGCCCCCGTCGGTTTGGAAAAACCATGGGCATGAGCATGCTGGCCAACTTCTTCGACATCCGTAAGGACAGTCAGGCGATGTTTGAAGGTTTGGAGATTTCTAAGAATGAGGCACTGTGCAGCGAGTGGATGAACCAGTGGCCAGTCTTATTCCTGACCTTTAAGGATGTGGATGGTCTGACCTTTGCTTCGGCCAAAGAGATGCTTCTGAACCGGATCGCAGCAATTTATAACGACCATAGTTATCTGCTGGAAGGGACACGAGTCCAGGAAAATGACCGAAAGGTTTTTGAACGATTGGCAGATGAAGTCAGCGGAAATCCCACAGATGCGATGCTGAAGACCTCGATTGTTCTGTTGATGCGGCTGATGAGGAACCATTATGGCAAACCGGTCATTCTTCTCATCGATGAGTATGATGTTCCTATCGCCAAAGCCAGTGCCAAGGGCTATTATCCGGAAATGCTGGAAGTAATCAAAGGGCTGATGAGCACAGCACTGAAAGACAACGATGCCCTGCGTTTTGCTGTGATCACCGGCTGCTTGCGCATCGCCAAGGAAAGCATCTTCACGGGCACGAATAACTTTGTCTCCGATACGATTTCCTCCTCTCACTTGAATGAGTATTTCGGCTTTACTCAGGAAGACGTGGATCAGATTCTCGAAGATGCAAACTGCCAGGAACATGCTGCTGACATAAAAAATTGGTATGATGGGTATCACTTTGGGGACCTGGACGTCTACTGTCCATGGGATGTGATGAACTACCTGCGGGACCTCCAACGGAACCCGAAAGCCAAGCCCGCCAGCTACTGGAAAAATACCAGCGACAATTCTATCATCCGCTCGTTTATTGACTACGCAGGGCGCAGCATCTCTCGTAAATTAGAAACACTGCTATCCGGGGGATATATTCTCCAGCGGATCGAGGAAAATCTGACCTATGATTATCTGCACTCCTCAGAAGAGAATCTATGGAGTATCCTTTATCTGACTGGCTACCTGACGCAGGTACGGGAGGAAGACCTTCCAGATCCGCTGCCGGAAAAAATGTCTGCTCTTATGATCCCCAATGCGGAGGTCCAGGAGATCTTCGAGACTACCATCCAAAAGTGGTTTGATGAGAGTGCTCAGACCTGGAACCGAAAGGCGCTATTCGATGCCGTTTGGTCTGGTAATACAGAAACTTTAACCGAAGAAATGAACAAGCTCCTCCGCAAAACCATCAGCTACCATGACTACAGAGAAGATTTTTACCATGCGTTCTTGGCTGGAATTTTTGCCGGAGCGGGCTATGAGGTGGACTCCAATAAGGAGCATGGCGAAGGCCGCAGCGATGTGGTCGTCCTTGACCCGGAGGGAGATCGCGTCGCTATTTTTGAGGCGAAGTATTCCCGCACACAGGATGCAATGTCCAAAGACTGCGCAGCAGCTCTTGAACAGATCGAAGACCGGCAGTATGCGAAAGAGTTTGAGGATGACTATGACTTGGTTCTCTGCTATGGGATTGCGTTCTATAAGAAGCGGTGCCTGGTTCGGATGAAATAAAACAAAAATCATAACAAGGCCGGCTACTATGGGGAATGGTAAAGCCCATAGTAGCCGGTCTTGTTTAGCGATTGAACTGCGATTGGTAGAGCGAGAAGATCTCCTGGTCAAAAATGACGAGGTAGACCGTCATATCATGTGTAAGAAGGAAACCTTGGATGGTATCGATGGCAACCTTGAGGGCTTGCTCTTTTGGATAGCCAAAGATGCCGGAGGAGATCAAGGGGAAGGCAACCGATTTGCATCCATATTCTTCGGCCAGCTGGAATGAGGTCTGATAGCAGGAGACCAATTGGTCATGCTCCCCATATTGTCCGCCGTGCCAGCGTGGGCCGACGGTGTGGATCACATACTGGCAGGGTAAGTTGTAACCCTTCGTGATTTTAGCGCTCCCGGTTTTACAGCCGTGGAGCGTTCTGCATTCTGCCAGCAGCTCCGGTCCTGCGGCACGGTGAATGCAGCCGTCCACACCGCCACCCCCCAACAGGGATTCATTTGCGGCGTTGACGATGGCATCTACCTGCATGGTTGTGATGTCGTTTCTGACGATTTGTAAGGGCATACGATGACCTGCCTTTCTGTTCTTTTTTTCGTAATTTACTGAATGGTTACTGTTTTTAAGTGCCTGGGCAGAGAGCCTACGACGATCTTCTGCTGGGTATCATCATGCAGGAAGTAGATCCGCAGGAGGTTTTCCGGGTCATTGCCGACACAGAGGTGGTATTCCAAAGGGCTTTCGTACAGTTTCCCCTGTGCATTGCGGAAGTATTTTATCTTATATTGCACAGGGGTGTATTGAACGGTGGAAAACCCGATTGGCTTGATCGTGAAGGGGCGGCCGTATTTTTCGGAGCATCGGTTATTTCGCTCCTCTTTGGAAATGCGTTGGTAGCGGCAATCCCAGTAGTCTGTGGCCAGAAAGTCCAGCGCATCACAAATGAGCGCAATGTCGATCTCACGGGCGCTCTTATCTTCCAGAAGAGAGACTGCTTTGCTATGCAGAAGCAGCCGGTCCGAGAAATTGGCCTGGACCCAGGGGGCGATTTGTGTATGTTCCTTGGGCTGGCTGAGCTTTCGCTTCCAATAGGCGATGTCTTCGTCTTTGGTACGCAGCTGCTGCTGCAGAGAAGCGATGAAATCCTGATGCTTCTGACGGGTTTCTTCTTTCAACTGTTCTTGTTGTGCCTGATACACTTTCTGGCGAGAGAGCTGGTCTCGTAGATCGGAGAGTTGTTTTTCTTTTTGGTCTAGGGAGGCATTCCATTCTTGTTCGAGCTGTAGGATCGCTTGCTTCCATTGTCCTTCGGAGTCTTTGGACTCCTGCATGGTGATCTGGGTGCGGTGAAGCAGATCCTCCCGTGCGGCGGAAAGAAAGACGATGCTTCCGAAGTCAATTGACTTGCCTCTGGGGTAACTGTACATCTTGGCGGTAAGCGCAGCCATCGTTTCCTCCTGCCGCCCCTTATTTGGTTTCAAGGGATAGCGGGTCACAGTTCCATCATACGCAGTAGGCTCCAGACAGATTATGTCTCCGGGAAGAAGTGTTTGGCCGATCCGCTCTGCAAAACGATCCAGCAGTCCATCCGACAAAAGGTACGTCCGACAAAGGGTCACGCCGTACTTGGAAAACGCCTCGATATCATAGGGGGGATCGTCTGCTGTGGGAGCAGCCGGCAGGGGAGGAGCTGCTTGGAACAACTGCTGCTCCAAGGTGGAGTAAGGCAGGATCGACGGCAGGCCCGGCATTGTTTTTGGCATCTTGGGAGCAGAACGAACCTGCGTGAACACGACGCAAGGCAGCGTATTCTCCTGATTTTTCCAGAGATCGGTGAGCTGTTTCAGTTGCTCCACGGTGGTGATCTCTGTTACCTCATGGCGAAGCGGCGTGATTTGCCGCAGGCCAAAGTCTGGATGGTCAATGAGCTGACGGACCACCGCCAGACGATAGACTTCTGCTGGGGTGGGTGTGCCTTCCGGGTCGGAAACGATGGTCTGGAATCCGCACTCCAATTGATTGCCCACAATGTGAAACCCAATGTTCGTCTCAAAAACACGGCCGGGGACAGCGGGCCTGGCCTGATCCGGATGACCAGGGTCAGAGCCTAGATCCGGTTCTGTGATTTGAAGCGTCCAGATCCCCTCCTCCGGCAAAGAAACGATGTCGATCACATAGCCGCTGTTTTGATGGAAGGAAACCAGGCAGTCGTTCTGAACCGAGCGGTATGCGGAGGGATCTGGCACGTGCGCCAGCTCTTCCGGAACATCTGCGCCCAGTCTGCGGCAGAGCCAATCCAAGGTCAGCAAAGCCCCTAGGCGCAGGCCATCCTGTGGGGTGGTCTTTTTGTTGGACAGATAGGCGTGGAGCTGATAGGTAGGATACAATTGGTTTTTGATTAGATTGACGACACGATAGGGTTTTCTCATTATCATAGCCTCCTTGCTGCTTAAGATCTTGAGACCATCTTACAATGAGAAAATCGGAAGCGCAAGGTGTCGAAAGCGGAACTTATGCGGAAAATTGGAACAAAATTTGGAGAAGGACAGAGGCTGTCCACTTCATTTGCTATGATAAGCATGCGGAAGGTCCTAGCACAAAGCACCGGCCTGGTCGGAATGTCCTATGCCTGGGCCGGTGCTTTATGCAACATCACAAAAGGACTTTTTGCTCTGAGGGATTTACGGACGAGCTTTTCTGGATTCGACAAAAAAACAGAGAATCCGATCAGATAGACACAGGGTGTCTACCCTGCGTGATATGATAGGAACAGAAATCAGGGGTCTTCAAAGACGAGAAATTTATAGGGCGGGACCTCCAAAACCGTGGCGATGTCAAAGAGCGTGTCCAGCGAGACGGCTTTGAGAATATTGGGTGCCTCCACATGGCCGATGTAGGCCGGGGAGCGGTCGATGCGCTCGGCCAGCTGCTCCTGCGTGAACCCGCGCAGGCGACGGTAGTAGGCGATTTTCAGGCCGATCTGACGGTACTGCTCGGCGTAAGTCGTTTTCACTGGTGATCCCCCCGTTTCTCCTACTAATGGTACCCAATCGTGTCAGGAATTGACATGCTATAAAAAGTAGAGTATACTATCTTACAGATAGGAAACTATATCAGGAGAGGAAGAGTGACGTGGACGATCAGTGTCTCTCGGAGGCCAAAACAGACCGCGTGTTGGCCATTTATTCCCGCCTGGTCGGCGGTGCCGTCTTGAACAAAGCCGACCTAGCCCAGCAATTTCATGTGACCCAGCGAAGCATCCAGCGTGACATCGAGTCCCTGCGATGTTTTTTGCGGAGCAGGAACTGCCGCAGGACATCGTCTACGACAAGCGCAGCCGGGGCTACCGGCTGATCGACAACGCCCAGAAGAAGCTGAGCAACAGCGAGGTCCTGGCCGTCTGCAAGATCCTTTTGGAGAGCCGCTCGATGGTCACAGATGAGATGATGCCCCTGCTGGACCGTCTCATCGACTGCTGCGTTCCCGAACAGAACAAAGCCATCGTCCAAAGCCTGGTGGCCAACGAACGCTTTCACTACGTCCCGCCCCACCACGGCAAGTGCCTGCTCAACGGCCTCTGGGAGATCGGCCAGGCCGTCCGCAACCACCAGGTCATGGAGATCCAGTACGAGCGGATGAAGGAGCCCAAGCTCGTCACCCGCCGGGTGGAGCCGGTGGGGATCATGTTCTCGGAATACTACTTTTACCTCACGGCCTTCCTCCAGGATGTAGACCGCAAAGCCGAGTTTGAGAACGAGGGGGACCTCTTTCCCACCATTTACCGCATCGACCGCATCCGTGCCTTCCAAGTCCTGGACGAGCATTTTCATGTCCCCTACAAAGACCGCTTTGAAGAAGGGGAGTTCCGCAAGCGGGTCCAATTCATGTACGGCGGCAAACTCCAAAAAATTCGCTTCCGTTACACCGGGCCTTCGTTGGAGGCCGTCTTAGATCGCCTGCCGACCGCGAAAGTCCTGGCGGAGGACGACGACGGCTGGGACGTGGAGGCGGAGGTGTTTGGAAGCGGGGTTGAGATGTGGTTGAGGAGCCAAGGAGACTATGCAAAGGAGATAGAATATGGGAATACTTGGTAGAGAAATTTTAAATGGCCTTTTCGATATGGGACCTTTTGGAACGGGGCCTGATATTATTGATAAAGTTGATATGTTGTTTACTGATGCTAAAGAGGAGGGGAAGAAGCGAGGATATTCCCGGGCTGCTGAAGAATATGGTAAGGTTTTTCGCTCCATTGAAAGTGAATATAAGCAGGCAAAGGAACTGATTGAGTCACAAAAAAATATGTATGACATACAGTCTGATGCTTTAATTGAAAAATTGGAAGAACTGGAGAAGCAAAAGCGCAGGCTCGAAAATGAAGTTGAACAAAAAACAAAGGCTGTTTTTGAAAAGTACGATATTTCCGTTTCTCAAGTGAAAAGGGGACTTAACTCTGCCGTCGATTTGACAGCACCAGAATCAGTGGAAAAGGGACATAATCCTGCTGCCGTTTTGGATCCTGCCGCCGTTTTGGTTGGTTTGATAGTATCGGAATCAAGGATATTGAGAGAGAGGGATAGTTCAGGATCAATCCTTGACATGGTGTATGATTACAAGGTCAAAAAATTGCTAAGCGCCGAGCTGGATGGCTATTTGAAAGCCAAGAAGGTTTACGAGGAAAAGATTGGTAAGCTAAAAAAGGAATTGGAAGAATTGAAGAGGAAAGGCTCGGCAGAAATCCAGGAAATGTCCAATATGATCATCGAAATTCTCGATGCGATTGCAGACGAGCAGATGAAGATTGCAGAGCTGAAGATTCTTCTGTAAGGGAGTGTCAATATGCGCAGTGAGGACTTTAAGCGCAGAAAAAATGAAACACTGAACCATCTTAACAATACTATTGATGGATTGAATCAAGGATATGCCGAGGCAGGTCGTGTCAGCAATGTTGTAGAGAACACGAGACAGATACTCGATGATCTGGATGAGCGTTTCCGCAAACAAACGGGACTGACAGGAACAGATGTGGTGTTTCTGTTTCTGGCAACGGGCTTGCAAATCGCACGTCAATACTTACTTTCCAATGAAAAGGGTCGTATTAGTGCATCACAGGGAGATAAGTTAGTTGATAGCGCGTTTTCATTGGCACCCCCAACGTGGCAAGACGTTCTTACCCAGAGCGTTCCCTATGATGCAATTGCAACGGGAAGTCATGTGAGAGATACTGGAATGGGAGGTGCCACGCATCGGTATCGAACCCTTGGGCACGATCCAATCCTGGGATGGATTTTCGGTACCGCAAATATCATGACGAACTCCTTGACGACAACAACTTTTGAAACCTATCAAGTGAAAAACATGAAAATGGTTCGGCACTATCCTATGGGTGTTGCCGGCATGTTGGACCGCGCAGTTTCCTACTCTGTGCATGACCCTAAACTACTGGCGGTATCGGTGGCTCGACAAGCAATTCATTTTGGCAGTGACTACTTTACGAAACAGGGCCTTCCGGTGCCTCTTATCGCGACGGTCAATAATGACTTGGCCAAAAATATGATTTCTAAATGGCACATCGATATGCTTAGCATCACAAGAGGGGCCGCTTTATCAAGCCTGATCAATATGCTGATTGCAGCCATACATGGGTTGTTCTGTACAGAGACGACAGAAATGGAGCAAAAGCTGTACCAAGTAAGAACGAAGAAAATATTGGCGTATTCTAATGCCATTGCGACATCGAGCAATGTTGCTGTTGTAGCAATCACGAAGAATGTGAAAAAACTTGATGTCGGTGGTGCAATGGTAACGATTTACCAGTTGATCACCAGTAAAAAGTTCATACGAGAAGTCAAGGAAGAGTTTATCTACGGAAGCTATGAAAAGATGATTATGGGAAGTTAAGCGAAAAAGGAAGGATGAATTACTTTATTCCGGTAGAATCAGGACCAGCATTTGCTGTTGTTATCCCTCTTGAAAATGGTGAAGGATTTTGCTAGAATTATCATAGAATAATTTAGGGAGGTGCTGACCTGTGATCATCAAATCATCGACTGCGCTCCGGAATAACTATGGTATGATCTCTGATCTGGCGCATGATGAAGCGGAACCCATCTATATCACCAAAAATGGCGAGGGAGATCTTGTCGTTATGAGCATCGAGGCCTTTGAGCAACGAGAGGAAGCACTGAAACTGCGTGCAAAGTTGGAGGCGGCAGAAGCAGCCAGACTGTCCGGCGCACCAACGTATACGCTGGAGGAATCCAGAAAACGGCTGGAGGCGATCTATCAGCGTGGCTAATCTTGTAATCCTGGAGTCCGCCCAACGGGAGCTTGAAGAGATCGCGCAGCTCCATAAGAACCTTGTGGGTCCTCATTCGGCGAGGAATATCACTGATTTGATATTAGATACGCTCTCTCATGTGGAGATGTTCCCGCTGTCTGGCCATATCCCGCGGGATAAGGAACTGCGAAACGGCGGATATCGCTATGTGATTGCAGGAAAGTATATCTGCATGTATCGTCTGATCGGCGAGGAGGTCTATGTTTACCATATTGCACATGGTGCGAGAAACTATCCGACCCTGTTCAAACGGCTGCTGAAAGAGGATTGTCTGGACTAGCATAAAGAATGTCTTTGGAGGCTGGGTATGTGTTACCCAGCCTCCTTTTGGTATGTCACGCCACCTTCCCCCTGCGCCGTCCCAGACCGGAAACCGACACAGGGGGTATTTTGTCGGAAAAGTATAAAACCGGGGCATGAATATCTAAAAGAACACAAAATATACCCAAACGTATCCATGGAAAACCTTGCCGTTCGATGGAAGGATACGGTATAATATTGCCATGAAACGCCGCCAAAAAAAGAGCGTGCTTTGGCAAACGTATCGCTGCAATATCAATATTGCAAAAAAACAAAAGGGTATACCCTTTTGTCGTTGGCTTAACACCCAACGACAATGGGTGACTCAAAAGCAAACGGATGGAAGAAAAGGAGGAGACCCATGAAAAAGAAGTTCTTGGCCCTGGTTCTAACGTTGGCAATGGTACTGTCTCTGCTACCTGCGACGGCGCTGGCAACGGAGGGCGTGACCGAGGAAAAGCAGGCTGACACTCAAGTGGAGCAGGAAGGAGAGGGAACTTCCTCTACAAATCCTGACGCTTCTGAAACGGTGATCGTTCCAGAAGCCGGAAAAGCGGCTATTGGTAAAAAAACTTATAACTCAGTAAAAGATGCAGTGGAAGCAGCCAAAAGCGGTGACACCATCATTCTCGGCGAAGGAAATTACACTTTATATAAAGTGCCAAGCGAAGGAAAAACGAAGGGAAAAGACTTAACCTTCATCGGTCAGGGAGCTGGTAAGACCTGGTGGAATATTGGTGCAGAAGTACCTAATCCCGATTACTTCGGCACGGAATACAATGGTGATTATAGCTTTGATGGGGCAGGGACAGTTACCTTCCAGAACATGACGTTGCGATCTAGTACAAAAAACTACCTTGGTTTTATCCGTGCGGAAAATACCGTTGTTGAAAACTGTACAATTAACGGCAAAACGTTCTACTGGGGCTATACATCTGCGAAATTTATAAATACTACGTTCAACTGTCCGTCAGGTGACTATGCGCTGTGGACGTATAGCTCTCCTGTTATGACTTTTGATGGATGTACATTCAATTCTTCCGGTAAGGTCATCAATGTTTACACCGATTATGACGCAGGAAAAAATGATATTACTGTGAACTTCAAGGATTGCACGGTAAACAACAGCCCTCATATCATCCACCACAAGCAAGTGTTGAACATCAATGACAGCAATATGGGAGCTCACAAATATATCATTAACATTTCCGGAAATAATAAAGTTAATGGAATTAGGGTTGACAAGATTACCTGTTCCCGCTTATTCGGTTTTGATGGAAAATCTGGCAATAATACAGGAAAATTAGATGTCAAGATCGAAGGCAAGACAGTTTGGAAAAATGGTGAACGTGATGGGTCCCATAGCCAAGAATTCGCTACTGGTTCTTATGACAATGGAAATGCTGATGGTAAAAAGAACCAATACACGGAGGGCTATAAAGACAATGCCTTTACTACAACAGAATCCGATTGGACTTTGGATCCTAAGGATGGGAAAATGCACCGCACTGTGACTAAGACGTGCAACTACTGCGGCGACAAAGAGGAGACAGAGGAAACGAAAGAGCCTACCCCAGTGGAGCCGGATGACCCTAATGCCCCGGTGTGGCAGACATCAAAGTCTAAAAGGGCTACCAACTTGAATGGCAATTATGAGTCTAAGGTGACGCTCTCCCTGCCGAGTGCAGAGGAAAATCTGGCAACAGATGTGGTTCTTGTATTGGATGCTTCAAAATGCACAAAGGATATGCTTCGAGCAACCATCGAACTGATTGGAAATCTTGAAAAACAAGTAGAGCTTGGCGCAAATATCAAGGTTGGCATTGTTATGTTCAAAGGAAACGCAGTTCCATTTCGGACTTTGGAAAAAGCTGACGATTTGAACGCCTTGTGCAAAACCTTTACTGGTCTTATTCAAGCGAACGATACAGATGGCGAAGCAACCAAGAAAGCTGTACGCGCATACGTAGCACAAACTTATTCGGAATTCATGAACAGCGGTACAAACATTCCCGCAGGCCTTGCATTAGCGAAGGAAATGTTGGCCGGAGATACTTCTGTTACGGATGCACGCAAATACGTGGTTCTTGTGTCCGATGGTAACACCTATCTGTTCTGCCATCAAACAGAGAACGGAGGCTATGACTACAATACGGCTTACACAAGAACAGGCCCAGGTGATTATCGTTCTGGAATTTCTGAACATAATAACTGGGCACCCGGTAATGAAATAATGCTGGCATTTAATGAAGCTAGAAACTCTGGAAATTGGGAGAAGTACTTGAACCTTGTTGAAGAGAATAACGACAGGTTTACGAAGTATGACTTTAAGGCAACAGCAGAAGTGTTAGAGGCACCAGTAGGTACGCCGTTTCCAGAGGGAACACCTATTATTCCTGAAGGAGAGAATAATCTGGTAGTTAACTCTGATGTGTCTCGTTATCAAACTGCACAGCTTTACCGAGAATTGCAAAATACATACAACTGTTATTATTGTTTCTTGCCGGCTAGCGGTGAGTATGATACTGCGGCAACAATGATGAAACAGATTACCCCTGAAAAGTATTTGGTTGATGCAACTGCTGGAACTGAGCAAGACAATATATTCTCCGGTATTACTAAGGATATTATCTATCTGTTAGGAACTGGATCGACAGTGAAGGACGAGATCGGTAGCGGCACGGACAACAAGGGGAACGATTATAATTTCGACTTTGTAGATAAAGCCGAAGCCATGACGTTGACAGTTGGGAAAACCACCTATGTAACTCAGAAAGTGGACGTAACCGCAAAAAATGAAACGTCACGTTATCTTTTTGTAAAAGAAGATGTCGAGGCAGCGAACCCTGAAGAAGCTCCCTATGTGCTGCACTATTACCAAAAGGGAGAAGATGGACAGTCGAATGAGTGCTTTGTTTGGGATATCAATGTTCCCGTCAGCAATTTTGATCCGGTGGCACTGACCTACTCTGTGAAGCTGGTGAATCCTAAGAGTGCTTCCGGGACCTATGGACAGTATGACGCAGATGGGTCTAAGAAGTATTCTGGCCTGTACACCAACAACAGCGCAACGCTGTATCCGAAAGACTCCAATAAAAATTGGGGGATCCCCGAAAACTTCCTGAAACCTACCGTTTCCTACACCGTCTCCGGCGGTAGCGGCGGCAACCACAAGCCCACTGTCACTATCCCGGACGATGTGCCTACCGGCCTGAACGGGAAGGACCACTACGCTTATGTGGTGGGCTATCCCGACGGCATGGTGTATCCCCAGAAGAATATCACCCGCGCCGAGGTGGCGACGATTTTCTTCCGTCTGTTGGAGGACGAGACCCGCGAGGCCAACATGACCAAGAGCAATGGCTACAACGACATGAAGGACGGCGCATGGTATACCTGCGCGGTGTCTACCCTGAGCAAGATGGGCATTATCAAGGGCTATGAGGACGGTTCCTTTAAGCCTGATGCGTCGATCAGCCGCGCCGAGTTCGCCGCGATCGCGGCCCGGTTCGACCCGGATGGCGACAAGACCCCCGCGACCTTCTCCGATGTGTCCAGCCACTGGGCCAAGGACGAGATCAGCATCGCCGCCAACCACGGTTGGATCAAGGGCTATGAGGACGGTTCCTTCAAGCCCGACCAGAAGATCACCCGCGCCGAGACCATGACCTTGGTCAACCGCGTGCTCAAGCGTTTGCCTGAGACGAAGGATGACCTGCACAAGGACATGAAGACCTGGCCCGACAACCAGAAGGAGAGTGCTTGGTTCTACCTGGCTGTCCAGGAAGCCACCAACAGCCACTATCAGAAGCTGAAGAAGGACGGCACCCACGAAACGTGGGAGAGCATGCGCGAGACCCGCGACTGGGCCGCCCTGGAGAAGTAAGCCTCCGCAACGGCAAGCACCAGAAACCAAGTGACCAAAAAAGAGACAGGCTGCGGCCTGTCTCTTTTTGTGGGTTTTATGCGGTTCAAGCGCGGGAATAGGTCGTCTCGTAGTTGCCGTCGGGCATCTGGAAGTCGGCGGCGACGAACTGGATGGTGAAGGTGTTGCGTTCGGCGTCGGGGATGAGGAAGCCGTGGCCGTTGAGGTAGAGGTAGATGCCCCGGCCGTCTTCGTCCTCGGTGATGTCGCCGGTGGAGCCGGTCTCCTCGCACTGGGCTTCGTAGGTGTAGTTGTCGGCGTCGATGGAGATGGTGGAGCCGTCCTCGCCCACCCAGTCGCCGTCCAGTTCATCCAGGGTCCACTGGCCGGGGTCGGCGGTGTCGTCGCGGGTGAAGGTTTCGTAGAAGAGGGTCTCCGTGTCCGCGTCGGGTGGGGCATCTTCCATTTCGCTGTCCAGGGGGTGGATGTAGATGGTGTTGCCGTCAGCGGATAGTTCAAAGAGATGCTGGTAGCGGTTGAAGTTGAGCCAGGCCTCGCCGTCGGCGTCCCGGACCCAGCCCTGGCCCACCCGGCCCTCGTCGGTGCGGTAGAGGTAGCTCTCCGCGTCGGCGTTGATCTGGAGAACGGCCCCGTAGTCATCGACCCAGGTGCCGTTGACCTCTGCCAGGGTGGCGGGGGTGAAGTCATCCTGGCCCAGCTCTTCGGCGGTGTAGCCGGTCGGCTCCTGGTCCGGTTCGGTGACGGGGTCGTCTGCCGTGTCGTCGCTCCCGCCGCAGGCGGCCAGGCTGACGCAGAGTCCGGCAGCCAGTAAGAGGGAAAAAAGTCGTTTCTGTTTCATGGCGATAAACCTCCTTTTTCTCAGTTTACCGGGAAACGGTGGAAAACCCAATTAACCAAAGGTTAGGTTTCCCTTTGCTCCCGTCCTGTGCTATACGAAAGCAAAGCGTTTGGAAGCGGGGCGGGCAGGCTTGCTCCGGGCGGGAAAGTGTGGTATCATACGAAAGCTATTTGAAAGCTATTTTGATGTGTAAGGGGGAGGTCGCATGCGGATCGCCAACACAGTCCATGACTCCATTGTAGACGGCCAGGGGCTTCGCTTCACGGTATTTACCCAGGGCTGTCCCCACCGCTGTCCGGGCTGCCACAATCCCGGCACCCACGACCCGGCAGGGGGCCGGGACGTCTCCGTGGCGGCGCTGGTGGAGGAGCTGACAAAGAACCCCCTCATGGCGGGGCTGACCTTATCCGGCGGAGAGCCATTTGCCCAGGCGGCGGACTGCGCGGCCCTGGCGAAGGCCGCCCACGGCCTGGGGCTGACCGTCTGGACCTACACCGGCTATCTCTTCGAGCACCTGCGGGACGCCGGACGAGCGGACTGGACGGCGCTTTTGCAAGAGACGGACGTGCTGGTAGACGGCCCCTTTTTGCAGGACCAAAAGTCTTATGAGCTGCACTTCCGGGGCAGCCGAAACCAGCGGCTCATCGACGTGGCCGCCAGCCTGGTCCGGGGAAAGCCCGTCCTCTGGCAGGAGGAGGACCCCCTGGCCAAATTCACCGTCCCCGAATCCTGAGCGCCGGGGGAAAGGAGTCTGTGTATGACCATCGAAGAGATGAAAGACTATTTCAGCCACCGGGAGCTGGGACTTCAGGAGGCGGCGGGGGAGTATGCGATCCTGGTCCCCCTGGTCCAGTGGGAGGGGCAGCGCTGCCTGCTCTTTGAGACGCGGGCCGATACGCTGGTGGGCCACCAGCCCGGCGAGGTCTGCTTCCCCGGCGGCCGAAGAGAACACGGGGAGACCCCCAGGGAGACCGCCCTGCGGGAGACCTGGGAGGAGATCGGCATCCCCCCGGAGGAGATCCGGGTGCTGGCCCCGCTGGACCTGATGCAGGACATCAGCGACCGGGTGGTCTATCCCTTCCTGGCCGAGATCAGCGCCGCCGGCGCCGCGCGGCTCAAGGCCAGCGCAGCGGAGGTCAAAAACGTGTTCTTCGTCCCGGTGGACTATCTGCTGAACTGCAAAGAGGAGGTCTACCGCTATGTGGTCTCGGCAAAAGTGGACGATGATTTTCCCTATGAGCGCATCGGTTTCCCCAAGACCTACCCCTGGCGAAAGGGCTATATGAACGTGCCCATCTACGAGTATCAGGGGCATTTTATCTGGGGTATGACCGGGCGCATGGTCCGCTGGTTCTTGCAGCAGCTGCGCCAGATGGAGCAGCAGGAGGGAAAGGCGTGACATCGGTAGAATATCTGGGGAAGTATCAGCTCACCCAGTCCGATGCCTGCTTCAAGCTGGGGCGGGACAGCGTGCTGCTGGCGGGGTTCTGCACCCTGCGGCCCAAATGGACTGTGTGTGACCTGGGGTGCGGCGTGGGCTCCCTGCTCTTGCTGACGGCCCAGCGGGAAGAAAATTTAACGCGGGTGGGCATCGAGCTGGACCCCACGGCAGCGGAGCTGGCCCGGAAGAATCTGGCGGACAATGCCCTGTCCGGGACGATCCTGACCGGGGACCTGCGGGAGAAAAGCCTGCTCCGGGGCGACCAGTTTCACCTGGTCCTGTCCAACCCGCCCTATTTCCGGGCGGGGTCCGGAAGATCCGGCGGGCAGGCGAGAATGGACGACACCTGTTCCGTGGAGGACCTCTGCCGGACGGCGGGACGCTTGACCCGTACAGGCGGGCGGTTTGCGCTGGTCTATCGCCCGGAGCGGCTGGCGGAGCTGTTTGCCGCCCTGCAAAAGGCCCGGCTGGAGCCGAAGCGGATGCAGCTCTTATCCTACCACCGGACGAAAGCACCCTATGCCGTCTTAGTGGAGGCGGTGAAGGAGGGCGGGCCGGGGCTGGACATCCTGCCGACCCACTACCAAACAGAAGATCGACTGACATAGAGAACAGAGAAGGAGGACATTGCCATGGCTGGGACGCTGTATCTGGTCGCCACCCCCATTGGGAACCTGGGGGATGTTTCCCCCAGGGCGGCGGAGACGTTGGAGACGGTGGACTTCATCGCCGCCGAGGACACCCGCGTGACGGTGAAGCTGCTCAACCACCTGGGCATCAAGAAACCCATGGTGAGCTATTACCGCCACAACGCCGACACCCGCGGGGATGAATTGGTGGACCGCCTGCTGGCCGGCGAGAGCTGCGCCCTGGTCACGGACGCCGGGACCCCTGCCATCAGCGACCCGGGGGAGGAGCTGGTGGCCCAGTGCGCCGCCCAGGACATTCCCGTGGTGGCGATCCCGGGGGCCTGCGCCTTTGTGAACGCTTTGGCTGTGTCCGGCCTGCCCACGGGACGCTTTACCTTTGAGGGCTTTTTGGCGATGAACAAGAAGAATCGTAAGGCCCACCTGGAAAGCCTGAAGCACGAAGAGCGGACGATGGTCTTCCATGAGGCCCCCCATAAGCTCCGGGCGACGCTGGACGATCTCTCCGCCGCCTTCGGCCCGGACCGCCGCGTGGCCCTCTGCCGGGAGCTGACCAAGCTCCATGAGGAGGTCCGCCGCACGACCCTGGGCGAGGCCGCCCGTCACTACGCCGAGAACCCGCCCAAGGGAGAGTTTGTGCTGGTCATCGAGGGAGCTCCGCCCAAGGCCCAGGAGGAGTATACGTTAGAGGACGGCCTGGCGATGGTCACCAAGCTGCAGGAGCAGGGCATGTCTGCGCGGGACGCCGTGAAGGAAGCGGCGGGGGTCTGCAATCTCTCCCGGAAAGCCCTGTATGACCGGGTGATGAAAGAGAAGAACAAAAACTGAGTCATGTGTCAAATTATTTGCTTGATTCACATGAAAATATTTGACTTTTTCTTATTTTTCGCATATACTAAAAGCGTAGCTTAGCTACATTGCATTGCTTAACAGGCCCCTGGTAGTAAGCACCCCAAGTATAAGGGGACGGCTGAATCCTGGGGCCTTATTTTTACTCGGAGGTGCTGGTTTTTGAATGCACTTAGAACAGCTATCTTAGTGGATGGAGGCTTTTACCGTAAACGCGCAAAGCATCTTTGGGGCGAGAAAACAGCAGAAGATCGGGCGCGAGAGTTAGAAGAGTATTGCCGGGCGCATATCGGATTTCAGAAAAGATCTGGAGAATGCTATCTCTATCGGATCTTTTACTATGATTGTGCACCGATAGGACGAAAAAGCGTATTTCACCCACTTATCCGTAAAAACGTAGATTTGGATAAATCTGATACATACGCTTGGTCCACTGTGTTCTTGGAGAAGTTAAAAAGAAGACGGAAATTTGCCTTGAGGCTAGGTGAACTGTCAGAGCAGATGTACTATAACCTTCGTCCAGATGTGACGAAAAAGCTACTTACAGGTAAACTGAAACTCGAAGAATTGACCGAGAATGATTTTATCTTCGTGACACAGCAAAAGGGCGTTGATATGCGCATCGGTGTTGATATTGCGTCGATGGCTTATAAAAAGCAGGTCGATCAAATCATTCTGATCGCAGGAGACAGCGACTTTGTTCCTGCGGCGAAATTAGCGCGGAGAGAAGGGATCGACTTCGTACTGGACCCCATGTGGGCGAATATTAAGGAAAATCTATTTGAGCATATTGACGGCTTGCGCTCTATGTGGGGCCACAATTCTGAAAAATAAGAAAATTTGCAGATTTCCCTTGCAATCCGGGGCGATACCTGCTAGAATACTTCACGGTCTATTGTAAAAAGGGTGGTCCTCTGGGGCGCCGGGCGAAGGAGCTTTGGCACAATGGCCTCACGAACACCTGTATAACAGGAGGAGAAACAGACTATGGATCTTATGAAGAGCTTTATTGAGAAGAACATGCCTGAGAAGGCTGCCCCCGCAGTCAACGTGGGCGACACCGTGCGTGTCCACCTGCGCGTCAAGGAAGGCAACCGTGAGCGTATCCAGGTGTTCGAGGGCACCGTCATTGCCAAGAAGCACGGCGGTATCCACGAGACCTTCACCGTCCGCCGCATCTCTTACGGCGTCGGCGTGGAGAAGGTCTTCCCCCTCTACAGCCCTGTGATCGAGAAGGTCGAGACCGTCCGTAGAGGTAAGGTCCGCCGGGCTAAGCTGTACTATCTGCGTGACCGCGTGGGTAAGGCTGCTAAGGTCAAGGAAAAGCTTTGATTTGAGACATTTGAAAGAGGGAGCGCCTTGTGCGCTCCCTCTTTTCAAGTTCTTCCAAAGCGGACCGTGATATTTCCTGCCTTTTCTATCTGGAAAGTCTTTTCAGGGCGGGAAAAACCGTGTATACTATACAGTTAGTTCTGAATCATACAAGGCCGAAGCGGGTGCGCCCCCGGCCAGGAAAGGAGAGGACCAGCCCATGAACATCCAGTGGTATCCCGGCCACATGACCAAGACCCGGCGGATGATCGGGGAAAACCTCAAATACGTGGACGTGGTGGCGGAGGTCATCGACGCCCGCATCCCCATCGCCAGCCGGAACCCGGACATCGACGACTTGGTGGGCAGCAAGCCTCGCGTGGTCATCCTCAACCGGGCCGACCAGGCCGACCCCGCTGCCAGCAAGCAGTGGGCTGCCTACTTCCGCAGCAAGGGCATCTCTGTGCTGGAGTGCGACGCCCGCAGCGGGGTAGGGGTGAAGCAGTTCTCCCCCGTCATGCGCGGGGCGCTGAAGGAACAGATCGCCCGGTGGAAAGAAAAAGGCCAGGTGGGCCGCCCGGTGCGGGCCATGGTCGTGGGCATCCCCAACGTGGGCAAGTCCACCTTCATCAATAAAGTCGCCAAGAAAAAGTCGGCCAAGGCCGGCGACCGCCCCGGCGTGACCCGCGGCAAGCAGTGGATCACCGTGGACCAGGGCCTGGAGCTGCTGGATACCCCCGGTATTCTGTGGCCCAAGTTTGAGGATGAGACGATCGGTCTGCACCTGGCCTTCACCGGGGCCGTGCGGGACGCCATCATGGACGTGGAGACCCTGGCCTGCCACCTCATCCTCCTGCTGGCCCAGCGCAAGCCGGAGGCATTGACGGCCCGGTTCAAGATCGTTCCCGAAGAGAGGATGAGCGGCTGGGACCTGCTGGAGGCCGGGGCCAGAAAGCGCGGCTTTCTCATCTCCGGCGGCGAGGTGGACTTAGAGCGCATGGCGAACATCCTGCTGGACGAGTTCCGGGCCGGGAAAATGGGCCGCATCACCCTGGAGCTGCCCGAAGACCTGGAACGGGAGGAGGACGACCATGGAACAGCCTGACCTGTGGGCCATCGAAACCGAACGCTTTGCCCAGGGCATCCAGACCATCTGCGGCGTGGACGAGGCGGGTGCCGGTCCGCTGGCCGGACGAGTCTATGCCGGGGCTGTGATCCTGCCCAAGGGCTGGACCCATCAATGGCTGGGGGACTCCAAAAAAGTCACAGAGAAACGCCGGGAGGTTTTATATGACCTCATCCGGGACGAGGCCGTGGCCTGGTCCATCGCCTGGGCGGAGGCGGAGGAGATCGACACCCTCAATATTTTGAACGCCCGGATGTTGGCCATGCAGCGGGCCATGGACGGCCTGTCCGTTTCCCCGGACCTGGCGCTGATCGACGGCAACCGCTCCAACGGCATCACGACCCCCAACGAGACGGTGGTGAAGGGAGACGGGAAAAGCGCGTCCATTGCCGCCGCGTCCATCCTGGCCAAGGTCGCCAGAGATCATTATATGATCGAAATGGCCGAACGCTACCCCCAGTACGCCTTTGAAAAACACAAGGGCTACCCCACCAAGCTCCATTACGAACGCCTGCGGGAGTATGGGCCGTGCCCGATCCACCGCAAGACGTTTCTCAAAAAACTGTGAGCAGCCGGGGAGGAGACCACTCCGGCCTGGGCCAGTGGGGCGAGCGGAAGGCGGCGGAGTACCTGCAAGGGCAGGGCTACCGCCTGCTGGACACCCGCTTTCGCTGCCGGGAGGGGGAGATCGACCTGATCCTTGTCCGAGAGCCGTATCTCTGCTTCGTAGAGGTCAAGCTCCGCAAGGACGCGGACCTGGCCCAGGCGCGGGAATCCGTGACCCCGGCCAAGCAGCGGAAGGTGAGGACGGCCGCCCTGCGCTATCTTTCCCAGCACCCGTCGCGGCTGCAGCCCCGGTTCGATGTGGTCGAGGTCTACGCACCCCAGGGGGTGGAGACGGTGCTGCCCACCATCTATCATTTAGAGAACGCTTTTTGAAGCGGAGTCATAGTTCAAGACACCAAGCTCTATTCTAAAAAATCCTAAGCAAAGGTTGTGAATACGATGAAGTATGTAAGCACCCGAAATAAGAACGTGTTCCTGTCTGCCAGCGAGACCATCGCCCAGGGCCTGGCCGACGACGGCGGTCTGCTGACCCCCGAAGTCTTCCCCAAGCTGACCCCGGAGATGCTGGAGGACCTGCGCGGCAAGACCTACGCCCAGCGGGCCGTGGCCGTGATGAAGCTGTTCCTGGACAACTTCTCCGAGGAAGAGCTGACTTCCTTCACCGAGGCCGGGTACGCCAGCACCAAGTTTGACGACCCCAAGGTCGCCCCCCTGCATCCCCTGAACGACGACACCTACTGCCTGGAGCTGTGGCACGGCCCCACCTCCGCCTTTAAGGACATGGCCTTGCAGATCCTGCCCCACCTGCTGTCTGCTTCCCTGGTGAAGAACAACGAGAAGAAGACCGTCTGCATCCTGGTGGCCACCTCCGGTGACACCGGCAAGGCTGCGCTGGAAGGCTTTAAGGACGTGAAGGGCACCAAGATCCTGGTCTTCTATCCCAAGGACGGCGTGTCCAAGGTCCAGGCCTTGCAAATGCAGACCCAGGAGGGCGGCAACGTCGGCGTGTGCGCCGTCCACGGCAACTTCGACGATGCCCAGACCGGCGTGAAGACCCTCTTCTCCGACGAGCGTCTGCGGGACGACCTGGCAAAGCGGGGCTACTTCCTGTCCTCTGCCAACTCCATCAACTGGGGCCGGATCCTGCCGCAGCTGGTCTATTACATCTCCGCCTACTGCGACCTGCTGAACCTGGGCAAGATCCAAATGGGTGAGAAGGTCAACTACTGCGTGCCCACCGGCAACTTCGGCAATATCCTGGCCTGCTGGTACGCCGGTCAGATGGGTCTGCCCGTGGGCAAGCTCATCTGCGCCTCCAACAGCAACAACGTGCTGACCGACTTCCTGGCTACCGGCACCTATGACCGCAACCGTCCCTTCCACACCACCATGTCTCCCTCCATGGACATCCTGGTCTCCAGCAATCTGGAGCGCCTGCTCTTTGCCCTGTCCGGCCAGGACGACAAGATGGTGGCCGACTACATGCAGCAGCTGAACAAGCACGGTGCCTATACCGTCTCCGACGAGATCAAGGCAAAGCTCAAGTCCGATTTCTACGGTGGCTTCTGCAGCGAGGAGGAGACCAGCAAGGTCATCGCCGAGGTCTGGAAGAAGTACAACTACCTCATCGATCCCCACACCGCTGTGGCTTACGACGTGATGGAGAAGTACCGCCGGGAGACCGGCGACACCAACAAGACCGTCTTTGTCTCCACCGCCAGCCCCTTCAAGTTCTGCGACAGCGTGCTGCACAGCCTGGGCGTGGCCGAGGTCCAGGATGGCATCGACGCCCTGGACCAGCTCTCCCAGACCACGAACCGCCCCGCCCCTGTGCCCCTGGCCTCCCTGCGGAACAAGGCCGTGCGCTTCACCGAGAGCGTGGACAAGGAGAAGATGGAGAACGTGGTGCTGGAGATGCTGAAGTAAGGAGGCACCTGTGGCACTGTATACCCTTGGCGATACCCACCTGTCTCTGTCGGTGAACAAGCCCATGGATGTCTTCGGTGGGGTGTGGCAGGGGTATCTGGACAAGCTGGCCGAGGGATTTTCGATCCTGCGGCCGGAGGACACCCTGGTCATCCCCGGCGACATCTCCTGGGGCATGAGTCTGGAGGAGGCCGAGGCAGACTTCGCCTGGCTGGACGCCTGGCCCGGCACCAAGATCCTGCTCAAGGGCAACCACGACTACTGGTGGAACAGCATGGCGAAGATGACCCGCTTTTTTGAGGAAAAGGGGTTCACGAGCCTCAAAATTCTACACAATACCTGTTACTTTTATGGTAACGTAGCCCTGTGCGGCAGCCGGGGCTGGTTCTTTGAAGAGGAGGGGCCGGACAAGGCCCAGAACGAGAAGATCTTAAACCGGGAGGTGGGGCGCTTAGAGACGTCCCTGAAAGCCGCCGGAGACAAGGAAAAGCTGTGCTTTCTCCACTACCCTCCCATCTTCAAGGGCTACCGGTGTCCGCCGGTGCTGGACCTTCTGACCCAGTACGGCGTGACCACCTGCTACTATGGCCACCTCCACGGGAAAAGTCTGCGCCGAGCGGTGCAGAGCACCTGGAACGGCGTGGCCTACCGGCTGGTCTCGGCGGACTATCTCAACTTCCAACCGGAAAAAATCTTAGATTAAAGAAAAAAAGGCTGGTAATTCGGATCAGAATCTGATAAGATAGCCTATATATACTGCAATACGATGCCCTTTTCGAGGCCCTCGCGCCCAAAAACGGCATTTCACAGGAGGAAAAAGGACATGAATGTCAAGAGCGTTGTTGAAAACAAAGAGAAGTTTCAGGTCGAGCTGACCATCGAGGTCGGCCAGGAGGAGTTCGAGGCTGGCCTGGATCAGGCCTATCGTAAGAGCCGCGGCAACATCTCCGTGCCTGGTTTCCGGAAGGGCAAGGCCCCCCGTAAAGTCATCGAGGGCATGTATGGCGCCGGTGTGTTCTATGAAGACGCCGTGGAGGAGATCTATCCCCAGGCTTGCCAGGACGCCATCGTGGAAAAGGGCCTGGACTTTGTGGCTCCCCCCCAGGTGGAGATCCTGTCTCTGGGGAAGGAGGGCTTTACCTTTAAGGCAACCGTGACTGTTCGTCCCGTTGTTACCCTGAAGCAGTATAAGGGCCTGGAGGCCGACAAGGTCCTGCCCACCGTTACCGAGACCTCCGTGGAGAACGAGCTGAAGCAGTTCGTTGACCGCGCTACCCAGCTGGAGCCCGTGGACCGTGCCGCCGAAATGGGCGACAGCATGGTCATGGACTATGAAGGCCGCAAGGACGGCGTGCCCTTCGACGGCGGCGCTGCCAAGGGCTATGAGCTGGCCCTGGGCTCCCACACCTTCATCCCCGGCTTCGAGGAAGGCGTCGTGGGCATGAAGGCCGGCGACGAGAAGACCATCGACCTGACCTTCCCTGAGAACTATCACGCAGAGGAACTGGCCGGCAAGCCCGTCCAGTTCACCGTCAAGTGCATCGAGGTCAAGGAGAAGAAGGTCCCCACCATCGACGACGAGTTTGCCAAGGACGTGTCCGAGTTCGACACCCTGGCAGAGTTTAAGGATGACCTGAAGCAGAAGATCATCGACCGCAACATGGCCCAGAGCGAGGCCAAGTTCCGCCAGGCTCTGCTGGGCCAGCTGTGCGACCAGATCGACATCGAGCTGCCTGAGGCTATGGTGAACGCCCAGATCGACAGCCTGATGAACAACTACGCTGCCCGCCTGGAGCAGCAGGGCATCAGCCTGGAGATGTACCTGCAGTACATGCAGATGGACATGGACAAGCTGCGCAGCGACCTGAAGGAGCCTGCCGAGATGCAGATCAAGCAGCAGCTGGCTCTGGACGCCGTGGTCGCTGCCGAGGGCATCACCGTCTCCGACGAGGACGTGGACGAGGAGATCAAGAAGGCCGCTGCCAACCTGAACGTGCCCTATGAGCGCGTCATCGAGGGGCTGGACAAGAACGGCCTGAAGGTCGACCTGGCCCGCGACCGCGCCATGGCCGCCGTGGCTGCCGAGGCCAAGCCCCACCTGATCACCGCCGACGAAGAGTCCGGCGAGATCAAGGTCACCGAGGTCACCAAGGACGAGCCTGCCGAGGAGAAGGCAGAGGAGAAGCCCAAGAAGACCACCCGCAAGAAGAAGACCGAGGAGACCGCCGACGGCGAGGAGAAGAAGCCCGCCGCCAAGAAGACCAGAGCCAAGAAGACCACCGAAGAGGGCGAGGAAGCCCCCAAGAAGACCACCCGCAAGAAGAAGGCTGAAGAGCCCAAGGGTGAGGAATAATTTTCCGTCAGGCGGGCATACTTTGCTCTGAATGGAAAAGGAGATCAAGCTAATGAGTTTAGTGCCCTATGTAGTGGAGCAGACCAACCGGGGAGAGCGTTCCTACGATATTTTCTCCCGTCTGCTCAATGACCGGATCATCTTCCTCTCGGAAGAGGTCAATGATACCACCGCCAGCCTCATCGTGGCCCAGCTGCTGTACCTGGAGTCCCAGAACCCCGACCAGGACATCCAGTTCTATATCAACAGCCCCGGCGGTTCCGTCACTGCCGGCATGGCCATCTATGACACCATGCAGTATATCAAGTGCGACGTTTCCACCATCTGCATCGGCATGGCAGCCAGCATGGGCGCGTTCCTGCTGGCCGCAGGGACCAAGGGCAAGCGCATGGCGCTGCCCAACGCGGAGATCATGATCCACCAGCCCTCCGCCGGCACCCAGGGCCAGATCACGGACATGGCGATCCATCTCAAGCGCCTGGAAGTGATCAAAAAGCGCATGAACCACATTCTTTCGGAAAACACCGGCAAGCCCCTGGATGTGGTCACCGCAGACTGCGAGCGTGACAATTTCATGTCCGCGCAGGAGGCCATGGAATATGGCCTGATCGACAAAGTGATCGATAAGCGCTGATCGAGACAGGAAACCAAGGGGGGCGCAGGCGTCCCCCTTTTTCCTGCGTCAGAAAGAGGTGAAACGGTTTTGTCCAAAAACGATGAAAAACGAGCCATTCGCTGCTCCTTCTGCGGCAAGCACCAGGACCAGGTGGCCAAGATCATTGCCGGCCCCGGCGCGTACATCTGCAATGAGTGTGTCCACCTGTGCATGGATATTCTGGAGAACATGACGCCGCCGGAGGGGCAGATGATCGACCCCGATATGCCCGACACCATCCCCACCCCCCGTGAGATCAAGGCATATCTGGACGAATATGTTATCGGGCAGGATACGGCGAAGGTCGCCCTGTCCGTGGCGGTGTACAACCACTATAAACGGATCTATTTCGGCGGCGGCGACGACGTGGAGCTGCAAAAGAGCAACATCCTGCTCATCGGCCCCACCGGCAGCGGCAAGACCCTGCTGGCCCAGACCCTGGCCAAGATCCTGAACGTACCCTTTGCCATCGCCGATGCCACCACCCTCACCGAGGCCGGCTACGTGGGCGACGACGTGGAGAACATTCTCCTGCGCCTGGTCCAGGCCGCCGACTACGACATCGAGCAGGCGGAGCGCGGCATCATTTACATCGACGAGATGGATAAGATCGCCCGAAAGAGCGAAAATACCTCCATCACCCGCGATGTTTCCGGCGAGGGCGTGCAGCAGGCCCTGCTGAAGATCTTAGAGGGCACTGTGGCCAATGTCCCCCCCCAGGGCGGCCGCAAGCATCCCCACCAGGAGTTTATCCAGGTGAACACGAAGAACATCCTCTTCATCTGCGGCGGCGCATTCGACGGCGTGGAGAAGATCATTGAAAAGCGCATCAACCAGAAGGGCATCGGCTTCGGGGCCGAGATCATGAGCAAGGCCGAGCTGGAACGGCGGGACGTGCTCAAGCAGATCCAGCCCCACGACCTGCTCAAGTTCGGCATCATCCCCGAACTGGTGGGCCGTCTGCCGGCCATCACCGCCCTCTCCCCCCTGAGCCGGGAGGACCTGGTGCGCATCCTGACCGAGCCGAAGAACGCTTTGGTCAAGCAGTATCAGAAGCTGCTGGAGTACGACGACGTGAAGCTGGTCTTCACCCCCGGTGCCCTGGAGGCCGTGGCGGACAAGTCCGTCGAGCGTGGCATCGGCGCCAGAGGGCTGCGGGCCGTGCTGGAGGGCGTCATGACCCAGGTCATGTATGACATCCCCTCCGACGGCACCATCACCGAGGTGGACATCACCCCGGAGAGCGTGAAGGACGGCCAGCCCCCCCAGATCATCCGGGACCCGGAACGGCCGCCCCGCCACAAGCTGGGCGCTGCGGCCTTGCAGGCCCAGAGCGGTGGCCTGGCCCACCAGGACAGCGTCGGCTGACCCAGACCCAACAACCGAAACGACACAGCAGGGCGGAGGGGGAAACTTCTCCGCCCTCTTGCCATAGTTTCCGGCCCTTTTGTTTTTGGAACAAAACAGGCCGGACCCCGCAGCGCTTGCTGCCGGAAAGGAAGTGAATCCCTATGTCTGAAGAAGCAAAGAACGAAACACCGTTTTACGACCCGGACCCCATCACGATGCCCGTCCTGGCCCTGCGGGGCCTGGTGGTCTACCCCAAGATGATGGTCCACTTTGACGTGGGCCGGGAGGCCTCGGTGAAGGCGGTGGAGGAGGCCATGTCCACCAACAGCCCCGTCTTCCTGGTGGCCCAGAAGGACATCCGGGTGGAGGAGCCGGAAAAAAAGGATCTTTTCTCCGCGGGCACCATCGCCCAGGTGCGCCAGATCCTGCGCCTGCCCGGCAAGACCGTCCGGGTCATGGTGGAGGGCCAGCGCCGGGCCGTCCTGCGGACCATGACCCAGACCGAGCCTTATCTGGAGGGCAAGATCGTCCCCGTGGAGGAGGAGAAGGTCCACATCGAGGGAAAGCCCAACTCCCTGCGGGCCGAGGCGGTGATCCGCCGGGCCTATGAGCTCTTCGACCGCTACACGGAGCTGTCCCCCAAAAACGCGACCACCGAGATGCTGATGAACATCATGTCCAGCGAGGACCCCGGCTATATCGCGGACTTCATCGCCCAGAACGTCTCCATGCGGGTGCTGGACAAGCAGTCCATCCTGGAGGACCAGCGCCCGGTGAACCGGCTCAACCGCATGAACCGGCTGCTCCACCGGGAGGTGGAGATCCTGGAGATGGAGCAGAACATCCAGCGCCAGGTCCAGGAGAACATGTCCCAGAACCAGAAGGACGCCTTCCTGCGGGAGCAGGTACGGGTGATCCAGGAGGAGCTGGGGGAGGACGGCGACAACGAGATCGCCGCCTACCGCCGCCAGATCGCGGACGCCCGCCTGCCCGAAGAGGTGGAAGAGAAGCTGCTGAAAGAGGTCATGCACCTGGAAAAGCAGCCCTACGGCTCCGCCGAGGCCTCCGTCCTGCGCAACTACCTGGACGTGTGCTTGGAGCTGCCCTGGACCAAGACATCCAAGGAGCGGGCCAGCGTCGCGGCCGCCCGTAAGATCTTGGATGCGGATCACTTTGGCCTGGAAAAGGTCAAGGAGCGCATCCTGGAGTTTGTGGCTGTGAAGCAGCTGGCCCCCCATTTGAAGGGGCAGATCATCTGCTTGGTTGGCCCTCCCGGCGTGGGCAAGACCTCCATCGGCATGTCCATGGCCAGGGCCTTGAATCGGAAGCTGGCCCGCATCTCCCTGGGCGGTGTCCACGACGAGGCCGACATCCGGGGCCACCGGAAGACTTACGTCGGGGCCATGCCCGGCCGCATCATCAACGCCGTGCGCCAGGCGGGCACGAGAAACCCGCTGATCTTGCTGGACGAGATCGACAAGATGGGTAGCGACATGCGGGGCGACCCCGCCTCCGCGCTGCTGGAGGTGCTGGACGCAGAGCAGAACGCCACCTTCCGGGACCATTTCGTGGAGCTGCCCTTTGACCTGTCCGACGTGCTGTTCATCACGACGGCCAACACCACCTCGACCATCCCGCGCCCCCTGCTGGACCGGATGGAGGTCATCGAGCTGCCCAGCTACACCGACGAGGAAAAATTGCAGATCGCCAAGAGCTACCTGCTGCCCAAGCAGCTCAAGCGCCACGGCCTGAAGAAGAGCCAGGTGCGGATGACCGACGCGGCCATCCGGGAGACCATCGTGTCCTACACCCGTGAGTCCGGCGTCCGTGTGCTGGAGCGGGAGATCGGAGCTTTGTGCCGAAAAGCTGCCATGGGCATCGTCTCCGAGGAGTACAAGCAGGCCCATGTGACCGGGGACAACCTGGAAAAATTCCTGGGTACCCGGAAGTATCACCCGGAGAAGAACGGCCTGGAGAATCAGGTGGGCCTGGTCAACGGCCTGGCCTGGACCGCCGTGGGCGGGACCCTGCTGGAGGCCGAGGCCAACGTGGTCCCCGGTTCCGGCAAGGTGGAGCTGACCGGCAACCTGGGCAACGTGATGAAGGAGTCCGCACGGGCGGCCTTCACCTATATCCGCAGCCGGGCGGCCCAGCTGGGGATCGACACGGACTTCTACAAGGAAAAGGACATCCACATCCACTTCCCGGAGGGCGCAGTGCCCAAGGACGGCCCCTCCGCCGGCGTGACCATCACCACGGCCATGGTCTCCGCCCTCACCGGCATCCCCGTCCGGGGCGAC